>ERZ795060.123-NODE-123-length-110592-cov-10.173842_pt1 | contig 110592 bp, 105 predicted proteins | sample MGYA00375144_ERZ795060 | MGnify/ENA primary metagenome ERZ795060 (study PRJEB30189, sample SAMN05720157) | activated sludge metagenome | isolation source: anaerobic digester from wastewater treatment plant | place: Japan | collected 2015-05-15 ...
ACTTACTATTCGTAATGCTGCAAAGGGGTATACCATGTCTGGGATATTTTCTGTTTTATTAAAAAATATTTCTTATTTTAATTATTTTTAATGTTGAGTTAAAAGAATCAGAAAATGCTGATTTAATGCGTAATTCATTAAATTTTTTAAAGAAAATTAAAAATACAATTAATCGTAAAAAGAAACTAAGGAAAAATAAAAATCTAAAATAATAACCAGAAAAAATTAATTTAATAAAAACTAAATTATTTGTTTCTAAATAAGTTGCAATTTTTCCACCAACATAAGCACCGGATAAAATACCAATACCATTAAAAAATTGGACTAAAGAAAAACCAATAGCACGATAATGATTTTTTAAAGAATCAAAAATATAATTAGAAGAAAGAAGAGAAAAACCAGCCCAGAAAAAACCAGCATAAATTTGAATGAATAAAATCCAGTAAAAATTACCAGAGAAAACCCAGAGTAAAGGGGCAATGATTATTCCAATAGAAGATAAAATAATAAAAAATTTATTTCCATATCTATCACCTAATTTACCCCATTTTGACATAGTTAATAATTGAATAACAATAATAATCATAGTAACAATAGTAAATTGAATATAATTAAATTTTAAATCTTTTAAAACATATACATAAAAAAAAGGACTTGCAACATAAATAGAAAAATTTAAAAAAGCAAGAAAAAAAGCAAAATTAAAAAAATCAATATTTTCAGGATTTTTGATTAACTCTTTAATTATTTGAAAATATTTGTTTTTTATTTTTATTTTTTCATTTTCAATAATTGGGTCTATCATTAAATTCAAATATTTAACAGAAAATAATCTTGCAAATCCAGCAATAAAAATAATAATAATAAAACCAGCATATTCAATATTTAATTTTTTAAAAAAAGACAAAAAATAACCAGCAATTAAAATTGAAAAAATTAGAACTATTTGACATTTTCTATTTCTTCTACCAAAGTAAATACCGCGTTCATTTTCATCAACAATATCACCCATCATACTATTCCATAGAGGACCTGTAATATTTCCACTTAAAAAATAAAAAATGAAAAAAACAAGAATGATAGAAAAAGAGAGTGATTTAAAAATTAAAGTTGAAAATGATAATATTATTAAAACAATTGCTTGAATAAAAACACCATACATAACAATTGTTTTTCTTAAGAGTGAATTACCAAATAAAAAAGAAGAAAATAATTGTAGAAAATTACTTAAAAATTGAGGTATTGATAATAACATTGCAATTTGATTTGATGTTAATTTACAAAATAAAGCAAAAGCAGTAAAATAATTTTCAGCAAACCCAACCATAACAGAATATGCAATTCCATCGTAAATTGAATATATTAAATTTTATTTTTAATTTCTTTTTCCATATTTGCAATTTTGATTTTTTTAAAAGATAATGTTTATAATAATATAATGATTAAATTGTCAATGTTAAAAAATTAAAAGTATTGAAGCATTTCGATTTTTCGAAAAATCAAAATAAATAATTTATTTTTATACAGATATAATTTTTTAAAATTTTACATCCTGCAAATAAAAAATTATTAAATTCAATTTAAGCAATGTATAGAATAATCTTTTTTCATTGTGTCAAGTTTTTAAAATTTATTAAATCATCGTTTAAAACTTTTAAATTCTTTCTCACAATTTTTATTAAAAAAAGTGATTTTTCATTACAAAAAAATTTTTTCAAAAAAAACTTGCCAAATATATAATTTTATATTTATAATATTATAAAGTTTATAAAATTTTTAAAAAGGGGATAAAAGATGGCAATTGGAATTAATAAGTCTATTTCAAATAAATTGACATTTTTTACAACAATAATTTTTATAGTAATTATTACAGTCATTACAATAATGCATTATCAAACAGAAATAAGTATGATAAAGAATCAGAAAGAAATCCAGAGAAATTTTTTAAGAGAACGCTCCACAGATTTAGTTAATAAATTTGTTCATGAAACACAAAATGCAATAATGACTTTTGATTTTACTGGACTTCAAACAAATATAAATAATTTAATAAAAACAAAATCAATTTTATACGGTCATATATTTGATAATAATGGAAGTATAATAGTATCAAATGAACAAAATAAAATAGGGACAATAATTCAAAAAGATAAAGAATTAAATGAATTACTAAAATTAAATAGAATAGCGGATAGAACATATTTGAATAAACAATATAAACAGGATACAATAGAATTTATTGCACCAGTTCAAATGTCAGAAACAGAACGATGGGGTACAGTTTTAATTGGAATTTCACTTGAACCATTAAATGAAGAATTATATAGGTTAGATAAAAAAGTAAAAAATTTAACTAAATATAGTATCATTATTGGTTTAATATTCACAATAATTGGTTTAATAATTACAAGAGTATTAGCAAATAAAATTGCTTCACCAGTAGGTAATTTAGCATATATGTTTCAGGATATAGCAGAAGGAGAAGGAGATTTAACAAAAAGATTAAGTGTAGCATCAGAAGATGAATTAGGTCAATTATCAAAATGGTTTAATGTATTTATAAATAAAATAAATGATATTGTTTTGCAAATTAAAAAGACAATTGTTACAGTTACAGGTTATTGTCAGGAATTATTAAATAATTCAGAAATATCATTAAAACATTCACAGATACAAATGAAAAATATTGAGAATATAACAAATGCACTTGGAGTATTAAATCAAATAATAGAAAAAGTAGCAGCAAATTCAAGCGAACAATCAGAAGCAGTTAAGGAAACAACCAAGACAGTTGATAAAGTTGTTCAATCAATAGAAAGAGTAGCAAATTATGCTGATAATGCATCAAACTATGGTAAAAAAGCAATTCAAGAAGTTAATGATGGTGTAAAACTAATGGAAAAAAGTAATAAAGTAATGTCATCAATAGAAAAAGAAGTTGAACGCTCATCAGAAGAAATTCAAAAATTAGGTATTCGAGCAGAAGAAATTGGTTCGATTGTTAAAGTTATTACAGATATAACAGGGCAGACAAATTTACTTGCATTAAATGCATCAATTGAAGCAGTGCGTGCAGGTGAACAGGGTCGTGGTTTTGCTGTGGTTGCCGAAGAAGTAAAGAATCTTGCACAACGCTCAGCTGAACAAGCAAAAATAATTACAGATATAGTCAGTGGAATTCAAGATGCTATTTCTGCTGTGATTAAAAGAATGACGATAACAAAAAAAGTTGTTCAAGAAGGTGCAAAAGCAAATGAAACAGTTACAATGGCTTTTAATACTATTGTTAAAATTGTAAAAGAAACAAATTCATTGATTAAAGAAATAAGTTTATTAACTGTTGACCAAAAAGCGCATAATAAAATTATTTTAGAAGTAATTGAAAATTTAAATAATTTAGCATTGAATATTAAAAATCTTACAATAGAACAAACAAATAAAAGTAATGAAGTTATTAAAGGAGCAAATACATTAAAAGAAATAATAATCGAAGGACAGAAACGTGCAAAAGAAATATCAGAATCAGCAAATAGTTTATCACAGGAAGCATTAAATTTAAAATATTTAGTTGAGAAATTTAAAACAGCATAAAATAAATATATGATTAGTAAAATGAAAAAAGAATTTTTTTACTGGTGGTTTTAAGAAGACCACCTGAGTTTATATATAGTCAGGTGGTAAAGTCCACCTGCGGAATTATATAACCGCAGTCAGACAAAAGTCTGATGGCGGTTTTTTTATTATTAAATAATTTATGTGGAGGTGTTCAATGATTTATCCAGAAAAAGATGAATTCTTAAAATTAGCAAAAAAGAAATCTATTATTCCAATTTATAAAGAATTAATTGCTGATATAGAAACACCAGTTTCTATTTATAGTAAATTTATTGATTATGATTATTCGTTTTTACTTGAAAGTGTAGAAAAAGAAAAACAGGTTGGCAGATATTCTTTTATTGGCATTCAGCCAGAACAAATTATTCAATCAGATAATTTATTTAATACGAAAATAATAACTGGTTTAAAAGAACAAATAATAAAGAATAAAAATCCAATAAATTATATAGATGAAGAAATAAATAAATATGAATATATAACACATAATGAATTACCGCCTTTTACAGGTGGATTTATTGGTAATTTTAATTATGAAATTATGAGATTATTTGAAGATTTATCATTTAATAAACCTGATGAAATAAATATACCAGAAATAAATTTAATGTTAGTAAATAAAGTAATTGTATTTGACCATTATAAAAATAAAATTTTAATTATTATAAATGTGAAGATAGATGAATTAGAAGAAGCAGAAATGAAATATAATGAAGGAATAGATGAATTAAATTTATTACAAAACAAAATTTTATTTCAGAAAAAGCCATCATTTCTTGAAACACAAAGTTTAAATAAGATAAAATCAATAAATAATTTTAAATATAATTATTCAAAAGAAGAATTTATTAAAATTGTTGAAAAAACAAAGGAATATATAAAAAATGGTGATATAGTCCAAGCAGTTCTTTCATTACGAATAGGAGGTGAAGTAAATACACCAATATTAAATATTTATCGAGCATTAAGAATAATAAATCCATCACCATATATGTTTTTTATCAGAATGAAAGATACTTATTTTGTTGGTGCATCACCTGAAACAATGGTTAAAGTTCAAAAACAAGAATTAACATTAAGACCAATAGCAGGCACAAGACCAATAGGTAAAAATAAAGAAGAAGATGAGATGATAAAAAAAGAATTATTGTCAGACGAGAAAGAATTAGCAGAACATACAATGTTACTTGATTTAGGAAGAAATGATGCAAATAGAATATGTATACCAGAAACTGTCAATGTTCCTGAAAAAATGCTCATAGAAAAATATTCGCATGTTATGCATATTGTTTCAACTGTTAAAGGTAGATTAAAAGAAAAAGCATCGGTATTTGATATATTAAAAGCAACATTTCCAGCAGGCACAGTAACCGGTGCGCCAAAAATTCGTGCAATGCAAATCATTGAAGAATTAGAAAATATAAAACGAAGTTTTTATTCTGGAGGCATTGGGTATATAAGTTATTCAGGTGATTTAGATTTAGCAATAGCAATACGAACAATGTTAATTAAAAATAAAAAATTTTATATTCAAGCAGGTGCAGGAATTGTTTATGATTCAATACCAGCACGCGAATATGAAGAATGTATGAATAAAGCAAAAAGTTTATTTTCAGCAATTAAATTTGCTCAGGAGGGTTTAAGATGATTTTATTAATTGATAATTATGATTCTTTTACTTACAATCTTTATCAATATTTATGTGAATTAAATCAACAGGTAGAAGTATATAGAAATGATAAAATAACAATTTCTGATATAGAAAAAATAAATCCTGATTATATAGTAATTTCACCTGGACCAGGCAGACCAGAAAATGCAGGTATTTGCATTGATTTAATAAAAAAATTTTATACAAAAAAACCAATATTAGGTGTTTGCCTTGGTCATCAAGCAATTGGTTATGCATTTGGCGCAAAGATTGTTAATGCAAATAAAATTGTTCACGGTAAAACATCAAATATTTTTCATAAAGCAAAATCGATTTTTAAAAATATCTCTAATCCATTTAAAGCAACTCGATATCATTCTTTAATTATTGAGAGAGAATCCTTACCTGATGAATTTGAAATAATTGCAGAGACAGAAGATAATATAATTATGGCAATTATGCATAAAAAATATAATAATTTAATTGGTGTGCAATTTCATCCTGAATCAATTTTAACAGATGAAGGAAAAAAAATATTATTTAATTTTTTATATTCAAAACAGCAGGAAACTCAACAAAGTGATTTTAAAGTTTTTTTAAATAAAGTTGTAGAAATGAAAAATTTAGAACCTGCTGAGGCTAATTCTGCAATGGAAATAATTATGAGTGGTGCTGCTACACCTGCTCAAATTGCTTCTTTTTTAACAGCTTTAAGATTAAAAGGTGAAACAGAAGTTGAGATTGCTGAATTTGCCAAAGTAATGCATTCAAAAGCAACAAGAATAAAAATAAATAGAGAACCAGTAATAGATACATGTGGAATTGGTGGTGATAGAAGTCATACTTTTAATATTTCAACTATTTCTGCTTTTGTTATTGCAGCAGCAGGTGGCATTGTTGCAAAACACGGCAATCGTTCAGTTTCAAGTAAATGTGGTAGTGCTGATTTATTATTAGGTCTTGGTGTTGATATTGATATTCCACCAGAACGCATAGAACAAATAATAAATAAAATTGGTATTGGATTTTTATTTGCACCTAAATTACATAGTGCAATGAAATATGCTATTGGACCTCGTCGTGAAATGGCTATTCGCACTGTTTTTAATTTACTTGGTCCACTTACTAATCCAGCAAATGCTAAATATCAATTACTTGGTATTTATGATTTGAATTTAACAGAGAAAATAGGTGCTGTTTTAAAATTGTTAAAAACTAAACATTCTGTTGTTGTTGCTGGGCTTGATGGGCTTGATGAAATTACATTAACAGGTCCAACTAAAATAACTGAAATTAAAGATGAAGAAATATTTTCATATTATTTTAAACCTGATAGATATGGTTTTGAATTGTGTGAACCTGCTGATTTAAAAGGTGGCGATATTATGGAAAATGTTGCTATTGCTAAATTAATTCTTCAAGGAAAAGATAAATCACCCAAAACAAATGCTATTATTATTAATGCTGGTTTTGGATTATATATTAGTAAGATTAGCTCTGATTTAAAATCTGCTTTTGAATTAGCAAAAGAAATAATTTATTCTAAAAAAGCATATCAAAAATTAGAAGAGTTGATTGAAGAAACAAAGAAAAAATAAATAGATATATCAGCCTCCGCCTATTGGCATTAATATTTTTATTTTATCATTATTTTTTATTTCATAATCAATATCTACATTATTTTCGTTTACAACTGGTGAAAGAAATTTTATTTCTTTTTTCTTAAATTTTAGATATTTCAATAATAGTTCTTCAATTGTTATACTTTTTTCTAATACTAAATTAAGTTTTTTTTCTTTGTTTTTTGTACATAATGAACCAAATAATTCAACCTCACAATTAATTTTCATTGATATTACCACCTTTCTTTAATTAAACTACTATCCTGTTCTATTTTCTCTAATTCATTTTTATATTCTTCTTCTATTTTATTTAATTTTTTTTGCATTTCCCTTAATTCTAACTCTCTGTCAATTTGAGTAAAATCTATATCTTTTACTTGCCACTCAAAATATTCATTCCATTTTTGTATGCCGTGTCGTTTTATATATCTTCGTCTTAATTTTGCAAGTTCTATTAAATAATTATCGCCCCATTTAATTCGTGCATCTTCAACTATTGTTCGTTTAATATTATATTTTTTTGGATTATCTGGAATTTGAGTTGGTTTTGTTATTTGTGAAATAGGAAATATAAATAATAATAAATAAACAAAGAATAATTGTCCAACAACATTAAAAATTATATCATTATATTTTTGTTTTGTTAGTTTTTCATCATATTCTTTATTTATATTTTCCATATCTTCATCTTCATCTAATAAATCAAGATATGGTTCAATAAAAATTTTTCTTAAATATTTTTCAATTAAAATTCTTAAAATTAAAAAAAGGATAATAATAATAAATATGCTTATTATTGCAAAAGATAAATTATATAAAAAAGATTTAATTTCAAAATTAGTATAAATTTTCTTTAAATAATGCGAAAAATAAATAATTATTGCAGAAAAAATAAGAATAAATAAATGGATAAAATAAATAAATCTATAATGCTTTTTTTCCAGGCCTGCACCAAAAGTTATTTCTTCATAAAGATTTATAATATTTTTTATTGAAAAAAATAAGATAATGAAAATAATACTAAAAAAAATAAAATATAAAATTATTAATGGCATATATAATTAATTTAAAATTTTTTCTAATGAAATTTTTAAATCAATAAAATAAGATGTATCTAATTCTTTTTCTTCAAAGAGTGAAAGTTTTTCAATTTTTATTTCGCTTATCCAAATTTTAATTTCTTTATTATTTTCTTTCCAGTTATTAAATTCAACCTCATTTATTATTTTTATTTTTTCTTTTTCTTTTTTTATTTCAATTATTATATCTTTTACTTTGATATTAAATCTATCTTCATTTATTATTATTAGTTGCGAATTAATAAATTTTATTTCTGTATCTTCGAGTTTAAAAATTTCTACTAATTGTATTTGTTTATATTCAACATTTTTTTCATCAATATATTGAGCAATAAATAATTGATAAGGTGATTTATATTTATGCAATAATGATGAATAATTTATGTAACGAATAATTTTAATAATATTATCAATAAAAGCAGATAAAGCAATTATATATTCTTTTTTAGATGTCAATAATTTATCAGGTATATATAATAATTTATTATTTTCATTTGATATAATTATTCCATTCTTTGCTATAAAAATCTGAATATTGCCAATTTTAAAATAATCTGATAAAACTTCTAAATAAGGATTATTTATTGAAAAAAAATTGTCAAATTTAATGTGAAAATATTTATTTGTAATGTTACAAATATTTTCAAAAATTTCTTCTTCGTTAGTTAAATATTTTACTTTATATGTTTTATCTTTTAATAAAAAAGCAAATCTATCCTCAAATCGAAATATATATGTTTTTGAAATATTATTGATTTCTGCTATATCAGAATAAGGATTATCAAAAAGAAAATAATTATAAATATTCTGAACAAGTTTTTTGATTTTGATTAAATATTCCCCATAATTTTCTGGTAAAAGTATTAATACAAAATCTTTAAAATTTTTTTTCATTAATTCTGCTTTTTTTAATATATCACCTAAAATAACTAAAAATGTTTTGTAATTATTATATTGCTTAACAAATACTTCGCCCCAACTGTTTAAATAAATTATATCATAATTTTCTAATTTATCTGTTTCCTCTGAACCAAAGTTAATTATTAATGTTAATCTTAAAATATTCGCTTCATTTAATAATGCTTTATTGCTTATTGATATTTTTTTCATATTAAAATAACTACTTAATTCTGTTAATATTTCTTTTATTCTTATTACAGTAAACCTCTCTTTTATTGTTGTAAATTTTAATCGTGTTATATATTGGTTAAATATGCCATTTATTGCTGCCCAGATAACTAATTCAAGAACATTTTCTGATGAACGCAAAGGTATCTTTTTTATTATTGAATTACCACTTATTATTATTCTATATAATATCCACATTTTTTTATTTGTTTTTGTTATTGCTGGTTCAAATATTATTACTTTTTCATAAGCATTATCATAAAAAGAAAAAATTCGTTCTACTTTATCAGGCTCTTTTAAAAAGAATGAATTTATTTTTCTTTTAATTAGTAATTTATCATTTTCATTTAATTTTAAATGTAGATTACTTTTATCTATTTTACTTGAGATTGTATTGTATGTATTTATTATAAAAGCCTTTATTTTTTCATATAATTTATATACTTTATGAAATTCCCAGTATTCAAAATTATCAAGATTTTTTATTACATTTTCATTCCAGCCCCATTGTTCAATATATTTTTTCATTATTCTTGTTTTTAATAATTTTATTTCTTCTTCTTTTTTTGTTAAATATGGTGTTATATTTGGTGCTACTTTTAAATAAAAACATATCTTTATTAAATCTGCCATTTCTTTCTTTTGTAATTCATAGTATTCCATTATATCTTCAAATAAAAATAGATATGAATCAATTACATTAAATTCGAGTATATTTTGCTGAATTTTATTTTTTAATTTTGAACTTAATAATATTATTTCATTTTCTTTTTGACTAATATATTTTTCTAATAAACTTATTTTCATTATTGATTTAAAAGGAGAAGATAATGTTTTTATTATTTGAAATAAAAAAGCACCATAAAAATCTTTTATATCTAAACTTACTGTATTTCCAATATCAATATATTTACTATCATTTTTTTCATTTATTATTTGTTTGGCTATTTCTTCATATTCTTTGTTATTTATGTTTGCTGGTAATAACCACCATAGAGGTATTTTTCCTGCAATAAATATTGATGTTCTAAAAAATTCATCTTTTAATAATAAACCAATAGCACTGCCAAAAGCTTCTTCTTCTGTATTCGCAAATATATTTCGTTTTAATTGTTCAATATCATTTATAAAAAAATGAACTTCTATTCCAAAGTTTGATGATAACCATTTTTCAATCATTATTAATTTTTCTTGAAAATTATTTAACATTTCTTCATTGACTTCATTTTTATTTACTACAACCCAATAATCATAATCTGATTTATTATTATGTGCAATTGAACCGCAACTACCAATCACTGCAAATAATTGTATAAACGGCTTATAATTTTTATGTGGCTCATATTTCCAATTCTTAAATATTCTCTGGATATTATATATTACTTTATCATTTACATTATAATTCATTATACCAATAGGAACTTTTTTTCCTTCCATAAAGCCCGGTAAGCCAAATTGGTCAGTGTGTAATAAAAATGGGATTATTTCAAAAATTATTTTATGTGTTTTGCTTATTGTATTATTTAAGAGATTTATTTTAGCATTATTATATTTAATGAATTTTTCTTCATTATATTTTATTTGTTCAGTTAAATTTTTAAACTCCATCTTTACACTTTTTCATTATTTGGTTTTATTATTTATATATTTTTTTATATTTTCTTTGTCAATAATTTATTTTTTTATTTGACAAATTTTTTTATATCAATTATTAAAAAAAATAATTTAATAAAAGGATTAGGTGTTTATGTTATTCCTTAAATCATTAAAAACAAAAGTTTTTTTAATGATTATTTTTTTATTAATTATTATTATTTTTTTGCATTCTCTCTTTTTAAATAAATTTCTTTTAAGTTCTTTTAATAAATCTTTTTTTTCATATAATTATAAAGTTCTTGATTTTATTTTGTTATGTTATTTAAATTCTACTAATAATATAAATTCTTTTATTAATCATTTAAATAATATTTTTAAAAATGATGAAGAGATTTTGTTAGTTTATTTATTTAATGAAAATAAAAATAAAATTTATGAAAACAAAAAAATTAATATACAAACTATTTCAGATAAAACAATTAATGATTTTATAGAAGAAAAAAAATTTTTTAAAATAATTGATAATTTAAATGATAATTTTATTTATTTATATTTTTTGCCATTATCTGAAAATTTTAAAATAAAGCCAATGCTGGCAAAAGCTAATATTTATGAGTTTAAAAATAATCCTTTTCTTATTATTGGTTTTTCAAATATAAATTATAATCGTGAATTAAATAATTTGCAGAAAAAACTTATTATTTATTTTGTCATCTTTTTTTTCATTATTTCTTTTATTATTTTATCTTATCTAAATAAATTATTAAAACCTATTACAATTTTATTAAGTTTAACAAAGCATGTTGCAAATGGTGATTTCAATGTTCATTATCCTTTTCATAAAGGTGATGAACTTGAAATTTTAGGAAATGCTTTTAATAAAATGATTAGTTCACTAAAAGAATATGATGAGAAATTAAAATTTATGAATATGAATTTACAGGCAGAAGTCTCGCAAAAAACGAAAAAACTCGCAGAGGCATTAACTAAATTAAGAGAATTAGATAGATTAAAAGATGAATTTATTACACTTATTGCTCACGAATTTAGAACACCGATGACAATTATAAATTCTTTTTTAGAAACTATTGCAATGTATGATAATATAGAAAAAGATGTAAAAGATGAAATGGTAAAAGCAACAAAAATTGAAGTAAATAATTTAATAAATAAAATTGAAAAAATTATTTTATTACAAAGATTAAAATTAGAAAAATATGAACAGAAAAAAGTTAAAATAAATTTATATCATTATATTCAGGTTGTTTTAAAAGAAGTAAAAAATAAAAATACAAAAAATGTTTCAGTAAAAATAGATATACCTGAAGATTATTATATTTTCTTTGATAATTCTCTTTTATATCATTTACTATACAATTTGATTGAAAATGGTATAATGTATAATAAAGAAAATGGTGAATTACAGATAAATCTAATTGAAGATAATATTTTGCAATTTAAAGATACTGGTATAGGAATTTCAAAAGAAGAATTATTATTTATATTCGATGAATTCAAACAATTAGGAAATATAAATGAACATTCATCAGGTATAGGTATTGGATTATCAATTGTTAAATATATATGTCAAATTACTAGTATTTTAATTGAAATTGAATCAGAAAAAAATGTTGGCACTACAATATATTTAATTTTATAAAATGTCAAAAATCTATTATTTATCATTTGGTTGTAAAGTAAATCAATCAGAAGGAAATGAAATAATAAATAACGGTAAATTTTGTGTAGTTGATGATATTAAAAATGCTGATTTTATTTTAATAAATTGCTGTTCTGTTACAAGACAAACATTATCTAAAATTTCTAAATCAGTAAATAAAGCACTTTCATTAGAAAATATAAAAAAAATATTTTTAGTTGGCTGTATTTCTGATGAGTTAAAAAATAAATATATAAAAAAAAATAAGATTTTTATTATTAAAGATGTTTATAATAAATTTAATATTGTAAATGAGTTGAATAAATTTAATGTTGAAAAGAGTGAATATTATTTTTCTGATAAAACACGCTCATTTCTTAAAATTCAGGATGGCTGTAATAATTTTTGTTCCTATTGTATTGTTCCTTATTTACGGTATAAAGTTATTAGCATTCCAATACACGAGGTAATAAAAAAAATCAGAGAAAGAATAAATCTTGGTTTTAAAGAAATTGTTTTATGTGGTATTTCATTAGGGAATTATGGCGTTGATTTGAATGAAAAGAATTATCTTTATAAATTACTTTTAACTATTTCAAAAGAGATTAAAGATGAAATTAGAATCAGGTTAACTTCTATTAATCCTGATACTTTAACAAATGATATAATAAATATTGTTCTTAATGAAAAAATATTTTGTAAGCATTTTCATTTACCTTTACAAAGTGGCAGTAATAAAATATTGAAACTAATGAATAGAAAATATACAAAAGAATATTATTTAGAAAGAATTGAATATATTCGAAGAATAAATTTTTTTACTGGTATAACAACTGATATAATTGTTGGTTTTCCTGATGAGAGAGAAGAAGATTTTTTAGAGACAATATATGTTTTAAAAAATGCTAATTTTATTAGAACACATATTTTTTCTTATTCAGAAAGAAAACAAACAAAAGCAGCAAAATTATCAAATAAGAATAAACCAGAAATAATTAAAGAAAGATATAAAATTTTATCTGACTTATCTAAAAAAAATATAAATTATTTTTTAAATAAAATGATAAATAAAGAAGTATCTATCTTAATTGAAAATACTGAACCTAACGAAAAATTTAATGGTTATTCATCAGAATATATAATGTGTAAAATAAAAAATTTATCAAATAAAAATTTTTTTTATACTGGAAAAATTCAGTCTGTTTCAAATGATATATGTTTAGTAAAATAATTAACAAAAGATTTATTTATTTATTTATTATTTTTATCTCTATTTTTTCATATCTTAATTCAATAAAAGGAAATTTTGTTTTAGATGATGAAGAATTAATAGTTAATAATCCTTATATAAAAAATTTTAAATACATAAAAAAAATTTTTGTTTCAGATTTTTTTAATGCAGCAAGAAGTAAAGAAGGCGAAATAGGTTATTACAGACCAATTGTTACTTTATCTTATTTGATTGATTTTTATTTTTGGAAATTAAATCCATTTGGATTTCATATAACTAATATTATATTACATTTATTAAATTCATTTCTAATTTTTTATTTTATTTTTATATTATTTAAAAATGAAAATTTTGCTTTTGTTTCTGCTTTTATTTTTGCACTTCATCCAATACATACAGAAAATGTAAGTTGGATTTCAGGGCGAACTGATTTAATTGTTTCAATATTCTTTTTTCTTTCATTAATTTTTTATATTATTGCTCGAAATAAAAATTCTCTTTTTTATTTAATTTTTTCTTTTCTATTTTTTTTATTTGCTCTTCTTTCAAAAGAAATTGCTTATATTTTACCTCTTGTAATTTTTTTTATTGAATATTATATTTTTTCAAATAAAAAAAATTCACTATATTATTTCTTATTTTTTCTATTATTCCTTTTTATTTTTCTTTTTTTTCGTTTTATTTTTGTTAAAAATATTTCTTCATTTAATTTTTATTATGCTTTTATTAATTTTCAAACTTTTATTATTAAAGCATTGCCTTTATATTTATTAAAACTAATCTTCCCTTTTAATCTTAATATTCATATTCCAATAAATTTACTTCAAATAAATTTTCTTAATTTTGCACTTTTTATTATTATATTTTTTATAATTATTTTACTTTTTCTATTGTTAAAAAAATTTTCAAATAAAATTTTTATGTTTGCTTATTTATTTTTTTTATTTTCTCTTTTACCAGTTAGTAATATAATAAATATTTCATTAGCACCAGACCTTGATTTTACTTTTGCTGAACGCTTTCTTTATATTCCTTCTTTTGCTTTTGCTATTTTTATTGCACATTTTCTTTTATCTTTTTTATCTAAAAAAATTTTTTATTTTTTTATTCTTATTATTTTTATTACTTTTTCTTTTACTATTTATCATAGAAATTTGGATTGGCAAAATGAAGAACAATTAATTCATAAAGCATTAAAAATATCACCAGATTCCCCACTTTTATATAATAAATTAGGTTCGATTTATTTAAGTAAAAATAAATATGATGAAGCATTTAATTATTTTGAAAAAGCATTTAAATTAAATCCAAATTATGTTGGAATAAATAATAATTTAGGACATCTTCTTTTGAAAAACAAACAATATGATAAAGCATTATTTTTCTTTAATCGAGAATTAAATCTAAATCCAAATAATGCTGAAGTCTGGAATAATATTGGTAATATTTTTAATGAATTAAATGAATATGAAAAGGCAATTGCAGCATATAATAAAGCACTTGAAAAAAATCCTGATTATTTTTTAGCATATAATAATATTGGAATTGTTTTATCTAAAATAAAAAAATTTGATTTAGCAGAACAATATTTTTTAAAAGCACTTGATTTATATCCTTTGCATTATGAAACTCTTAATAATATTGGATTATTATATACTGAAGCAGGGCAATATGATAAAGCATATATTTTTTTTGAAAAAGTATTAGAATTAAAACCTGATTGGGATATTATTTATAATAATCTTGGCACTTTATTTTTTAAAAAAGGAGATATTGAAAAAGCATTAGATTATTATAAAAAAGCACTTTCTTTAAATGATATGTCAGTTAATGTTAATTATAATCTTGGACTTCTTTATCAACAAATAAATAAAAAAGCAGAAGCAAAATTACATTTTGAAAAATTATTAAAAATTTTACCACCTGAATCAGCACTTTTAGATGATGTTAAAAATAGATTAAATTCAGTTTCAGAATAAATTTTTATTAAAAATATCTGGAACTAAAATCATAAAATTTTCATCAATTATAGCATTTTCAATTTTTCTATTTCCAGTTATTTTTGCATTATCAAATATAATTGTATTTTTTAATTCAACATTATTTCCTATTATTACATCTTTCCCAACTATATTAAAACCTTTAAAAATAATATCATCAGGAAAAATATTTTTTTTAAATGTATATAAATTTTCTTTTTTTACGAAGACACTATTTTCATCAGGTATTATATTTTCAAATAAAAATTTATTAACATAGAAATAATTTTCAATTGAACCACAATCAAACCAGTAATATTCCTGGGAATTAAAAAATAGTCCTTTTATTGAACCAACTCTATTTTTTATTTCATCTTTTAAATAAACAATCAAATCAGCATATTGATTTTCAGGTAATTTTTCAATTAGTTCTCGCCGTATAATTGATATACCTGCATAAGTATAATATTTATATTTTTTTTCTTCTGTTTTTTTTGTATCAAATTTAACAACATTAAAATCATTATCAACAGCAACAGAATTAATTTTATCATAATCATACAAAGCCATAGTCATTAATGCATTATTTGAATAATGTTCTTTAATTAATAATCTTAAATCAATATTCGAGATAATATCACCATTATAAATAATTACATTTCTAATATCAGGAGAAAGTAAATATTTTTTTGCTGTGCCTAATCCACCCCCTGTTCCATATAAATATTCTTCTTCTGATATAAATATTTTTTCTTTTATTAAATAATTAATCAAATATTCTTTTTTATACCAGACATTAGCGACAAGTAAATTTATACCAGCATTTCGTAATTGCTGAACTGCATAGGAAATAATTGGTAAATTTAATACAGGTAATAATGGTTTTGGAAAATAATTTGTTAATGGTTTTAATCTAACACCTTCACCTGCTGCTAAAATAAAACCTTTCATTTATAAAGAATAATCTCCTTTTTAATTTTTAAAAATTTTTCATTATCTCTTTCTAAAAATTCATTTAATTTTTTTATGTTTATTTGTTCGCCTTTTTCAATAATTTTTCGAATTTCATCTGAACCAGTTAAAATATCAATAGCTAATTTTTCATATTCATATTCATAAGGACCTTTATACCATTCAAAATTATCAGGATATAATCTTTTTATTTCATTTATTATTACAATACCAGTTAAATAAGGCTTATATTTATAATAATCAGTAATATGAATATAAGCACCGCCACAAATTTGATTTTTAAATTTATCAAAAGTAGGAGAAAAATAAATTGGTCTAAAATAAACAGCAGGTAATTTTATCTTATTTAATTTTTCACATAATTGTTCAGCAATAATAAAAGGAGCGCCGAATATTTCAAAAGGACAGGTAGTACCACGACCTTCTGATATATTTGTTGCTTCTAATAAACATAAACCTGGATAATTTAATGCAGTTAAAAAATTTGGCATATTTGGAGATGGATAATGCCAGTATAAATTAAAATCAGGATAAAATTTTTTTCGCTCATAATTTTTCATTTTTATTATTGTTAAATTAACTCTTTTAAAATACTGATTTTTTAAGTAATTGGCTACTTCACCTATAGTTAATGAATGTCGCACAGGAATTAGATAAAGACCTACGAAGGAAAGATAATTTTCATTTTGCAAATTACCTTCTATAGTTATTCCATTTATTGGATTTGGTCTATCAAGAATCACAACAGGAATATTATATTCTTCACATTTTTTTATGATTAATGCCATAGTCCAGATATAAGTATAATAACGAGTGCCAATATCAAATAAATCAATACAAACTACATCTATATCTTCTAAATCTTCTTTTGCGGGTTCTCTTTTTTTACCATACAAACTAATTATTTTTATTTTTCGCTGTTCATCAAAATAATCATTACTTTCAATCATATTGGCTTGTTTTACAGCAAATAAACCATGTTGTGGTGAAAATATTTTTATTAACTGAAATATTTTGTTTTTTAAAAAGATGTCAAAAGTATAATGAAAATTTTTATTGAAAGAGGCTTGATTTGCTACTAAAGCAACTCTTTTATTTTTAATAATATTAAAATTTTTTTGGATTAAATTATCTATACCAGTTAATAATTTAATAATTTATCTACTCCTTTCCAAAAAATATTATTGAGCAAAAAAAAGTTTCATTTGACCTGGTCTTAAATAATATTCAAATCTATCACTATATACTTCAAAAGGATATTCTGGTGATATGTCAATTATTGTTTGCTTATTTGATAATACATTTTTTAATGATTGTATTTCAATATGCTGATAATTATAAGAATCAAGATTTAATGCAATTAATGCATTTGATTTTTTATCATTTGAAATTTTTTTCATTAAGAAAACTTTTGGATTAGAACATTTAATTACTTCTTGATAACATTCTTCTTTGAAAATATCACAGGAATTTTTTATATATAAAATATCTTTAATTAAATTTATTATGTTATGATTTATAAATTCCCAATTTTCTGGTTTTGTTGTAACAACATCAAGTTTATTATAAAAACAATATTCAAAACCTATTGGTATCATAACACCAGTTGAAAAGAAAGAAGTAAAAAATAATTTAATTTTAAATTCATTTAAGTTTTTATTTACTTCTTTATATAATCGTTCTGTATCATGTGATTCAGGAAAAGAAATTGAAGCAACTGTTTCTCTCGTAAGATTATATTGTTCACCAATTAACCAATCAGAATGAAAATCCCAATATTTAGAACTATTAAAAATAAAATCAAAACCTGATTTTGCAATTTTTAAAGTTTCAGTTGGTGTGCAACCTAATGTTTCAGCTAAATAAATTAAATGAGGAAATCTACTTTTTGATTTTGAAATCAAAAAATTCCATAATTCAGTTGGAACTTTATACGCAGCATCAGCTCTAAAACCATCAACACCCATATCAGCAAAAGTGAAAATAAGGTTTAGCCAATAATTCCATAAATTATATTTATCTTTTGAATTATAATTATCAATTTCAGCAAGGTCACCCCAAACTATTTTTTCCTGCTTTTCTGTCATTGCATAAGGATTTGCTATTTTGCCATTTTCATATTTATACCAGGCAGGATGTTGCTCTATTAATACTGAATCTATTGCTGTATGATTTATTACTAAATCGAATAATATTTTGATATTATTATTATGACAATAATTTATAAAATTTTTTAATAATGCCTTACCATTATTAAAATCATCAGAACCAAAAAATTGAGGATTAAATTTATAATAATCTTTTGGTGAATATAAAGAGCCAGAAAAACCTGGATAATGTAATGGATTAATATAAATATAATTAAAACCCATATATTTTATTCGTTCAATATGTTTATACCAATTATTTATATGTCCAACTAATTTAGGAAATAGATTATAAATAAAAATTTTTTTTGCCATTTTCTTTGCTCCTTTTAAAAATTATTTTCTTTACAAATTTTTATTAAATATATTTTAATATATTGTTTAATGTCAAGTTTTTAAAAATTATCTAATTATTATGAAAATTATAAAAAATACATTTTTAATTACTATTTCAAAAATATTAAATTTAACCACAAATTTTGTATTAGGATTAATTATACTAAAAAAATATACACTCGATTTTTTTGGGATAATTGCATTTACTATTTCACTTGTAAATTTTTTTATTTCACTTGCAAGTTGGGGTTTTAATCAATACACTATTCGTGAAATATCTGCAACAGGTCGAAAAAATTTTCAAAAAAATCAATTATTACAGGTTATTCAAATTAAGGTTTTTTTCTGTATTATTTTTTCTTTTTTATATATTATTCTCTATGGCTTAATTTTAAAAAATATTACTTTTTTGGATTTTTCTGTTCATATTAAATTAGTTATACTTTCATCACTAATAATTTATTTTGATTCATTCAAACATTTTTTTAATAATTCATTATATTCAGTTGGAATAATGCAAATTGAAACTATTTCGATTATTATTGAAAAAATAATTTTATTTATTTCTATAATATTTTGTGTAAATCAAAAATATACAATTCTTTATTTTATTATTTGTTTAGTTTTTTCAAAATTCATTTCTTTTGTTTTTAGTTTTTATTTTTTTAAAAAAATAATAGGATTTATATTTTCAATAAAATATGAAATAAAAAATATAATAGAAATAATAAAGAAAAGTGCACCATTTTTTTTTCAAATACTAATGGCTTATTTATTTTTTCAAACAGATATAATTTTATTAGGGCTTTTTTCAACTAACGAAGATGTTGGTTCATATCAGATAGTAATGTCAATTGTTTCAGCATTAATAGTAATTCCGTGGGCATATATGAATACATTATATCCAAAATTAGTTCGGAAATATAAAGCAAAACAAATACGAGGATTAAAAGCAAATGTAAAACAAATTTCAATTTATAGTTTTTTAGTGACAATACCACTTGCTTTTCTTTTATTTAAATTTTCTGAAAACATAATGTTTTATCTTTATTTTGAAAATGCTGAAAAATTAATGTATATATTTAGTGTGATAATCTGGTTAATAATTTTTCGTTTTCAAACATATTTATTTGGCTATTTTCTTGATGCAGTTGGAATGGAAAAAGATAGAGCATTAATTGTTACATATGCTGCTCTTATAAATCTTATACTAAATTTATTTTTAATTCCAAATTATTATAGTTTTGGTGCTGCTATTTCTGTATTTATTTCAGATTTTATTTTAGTTATTATGAGTTTTTATAAGACAAAAAAATTTTTTAAAAAGATTGCAATTTAAAATGAAAAAAAATATAATATTAATTGGTTATCGCGGTGCTGGTAAAACAACGATTGGAAAAATATTAGCAAATAAAATTAATTATAATTTTATTGATAGTGATGAACAGATAGAAAAAAGTGAAGGGCGAAAAATAAGCGAAATAGTAAAAAAAGAAGGCTGGCAATATTTTCGTGAAGTTGAAAAAAAAATAATAAAACAATTAGGAAGCGAAAAAAATGCTGTAATTAGCACAGGTGGCGGTATTGTGTTAAATATTGAAAATGTAAATAATTTAAAAGAGAATGGCTGGTTTGTTTATTTGGAAACTACACCAGAAACAATAGTTAAAAGAATTCAGAATGATGATAATAGACCATCATTAACAGGAGTAAAATCATTTATAGAAGAAGTAACAGAAGTATTAGAACAACGAAAAGAATTATATGAAAAATATGCTGATTTCAAGATATTAACTGATAATATGACACCAGAAAAAATAAGTGAGGTGATTGAAAATGAATTTAGAAAAATTTAGGAAATCACCACCAGAATTATATGTATTAACTGGAACAAAATTTACACCAGGAATTGACCATTTTCAAATAATAACAAAAGTATTGGAAGCAGGCTGTAAAATAATACAAATGCGCGAAAAAGAAATGTGTGATAGAGATTTATTTTATTTTGCAAAAAGATTAAAAGAATTAACAGAATTATACGGAGCATATTTAATAATAAATGATAGAATAGATATAGCATTAGCAGTAAATTCAGATGGAGTGCATTTAGGACAAAATGATATACCAGTTTTAGAAGCAAGAAAAATATTAGGACCGAATAAAATAATAGGTTTATCAACACATTCAATTTTTCAAGCATTACGCGCAGTAGAAAATGGTGTGGATTATATTGGTGTAGGACCTATTTTTGAAACTCATACAAAAAGTGATGTATGTTCACCAGTTGGAACAGAACTAATAAAAAAAGTAATAGAATATAAAGAAAAAATAAATATACCATTTTATGCAATAGGTGGTATAAAATTAGAAAATGTAAAAGAAGTATTAGCAGCAGGAGCAAGAAATATTGCTGTTGTAACAGGTATTATAACAGCAAAAGATGTATATGAAACAACAAAGAAATTTATTGAAACAATTAAAAATTATTCTGTATGATTTTAATAATAGAAGATGATGAGAAATTAAGTAAAAATCTGAAAAGATTACTCACACCAAAATATAAAGTTGATATAGCAGCAGACCTTGATAAAGCTTATCATTTACTTATCCAGAAAAATTATAATATTGTTATTTCAGATTTTAAAATCAAAGATAGAACAGCATTTGAATTTATAGATAAAGTTCAGAAGTATGAACATAAACCATTATTTATTATAATTACAGCATATCCAAATTGGGAAATAGCAATAGAAGCAATGAAAAAGGGAGTTTATGATTTTTTAGCAAAACCATTTGAATTTTATCAATTAGAAGCAATAATAAAAAGAGCGTATGAATTTATAAAAATAAAAAATGAAAATATAGCATTAAAAAGATTTGAGCAGGAAAAAATAATAGGAGAAAGTGAACACATAAAGAAAGTATTAGAATTAACAGAAAAAATAGCAAAGACAGATACAACAGTATTAATTACAGGCGAAACAGGAACAGGTAAAGAATTAGTTGCACGGCGAATACATAATTTATCAAATAGAAAAGATAATCCATTTATTGTAATAAATTGTGGAGCAATACCAGAAAATTTAATCGAAACAGAATTATTTGGTTATACAGAAGGAGCATTTACTGGTGCAGTTGGTTCAAAAGCAGGTGCAATAGAATTAGCAGAAAAAGGAACATTATTTTTAGATGAAATAGGTGAAATGCCATATCATTTACAGGTTAAATTATTGCGTATATTAGAAGGTCATTCTTTTAGAAGAGTTGGTGGCGAGCAGGAAATTCAACCTGATGTTCGTATTATTGCTGCAACGAACAAAAATTTAGAAGAGTTAATAAAACAAAATAAATTTAGACAGGATTTGTTTTATAGATTAAATGTATTTACAATAAATTTATTACCATTACGAGAACGAAAAGAAGATATTTTACCTATTGTTAATTATTATATAGATTACTTTAATAAAAAATTTAATAAAAAAATTGAAGGAATAACAGAAGAAATAAAAGAAGAATTATTAAGTTATAATTGGGCTGGAAATATAAGAGAGTTAATAAATACAATAGAACGAGCAATATTGTTAACAGATGAGAATGCAAATTATATTACAAATATTTCATTAAAAAGAGATAATCATCTTGAGTATAAAAAGATAAAATTAGAAGAACATTTACAAAATATTGAAAAAGAAATTATAGAGAAATATTTAAAATATTGTAATAACAATATTGAGCAGGCAGCAGAATTATTAAATATATCAGAAACAAAATTAATAAAAAAAATAGAGAAGTTCAAAATAAAATAAATTCAATTAAATTCCAATGAAAATTCTATTATTTTTTTCACCACCATATTGGCAAAAATTGTATCCATTAAATATAGCATATTTAAGTGGCATATTAAAAAAATATAATATTGAATTTGATGTTTATGATTTGAATATTTTATTATATAAAAAAGTTGCAAAAGAAGATTTAATAATCTGGAAAAATGTAAGTTTTCAAAATTCATTTCAAGCACAAAAAATTATTTTAGAAAAATACCAAAAAATAATAAAAGAAAGTTTACAATATGTTTTAGAAAATAAATTTGATATTATTTGCTATACAAATTATTCATCAAATTTTGGAATTTCATTAAAAATAGCGGAAAAAATAAAGCAATTAAAAAAAGAAATAAAAATAATATTTGGCGGACCAGAAATTTTATATCAATTTTTAAATAATAAAAATTTTTATTTAAATTTTCCTGATGTAGATTTTTTTGTTGTTGGAGCAGGTGAAAGAACATTAGAAAATATAATTCAAGGAAAAGAAATAGAAAAGTTAGTTTTATTTGATGAATATGATGATATAAATGAAATACCTTTTCCATTTTATTTTTCTGATAAATTAAAATTATATGAACGAAAAAATGCAATTTCAATTTTAGGTAGTCGCGGGTGCATAAATCAATGTGCTTTTTGTGCTGAAAAATTTTTATTTAAAAATAAACAATTTAGAAGAGCAGAAAATATCTTTGAAGAAATAAATTTACTTAATAAAAATCATAATATAAAGTGGTTTACTTTTTTTGATTCAATGATAAATTTTTCAATAGAAGAATTATCAAAGTTATGTGATTTAATAATAAAGAATAATTTAAAAATAAATTGGGATGCACAATTTTTTCTAAAAAATTATACAAAAGAATTAATTGAGAAAATGAAAGAAGCAGGTTGTTTTAATCTTTTTATTGGACTTGAAAGTGGTTCTGATAGTGTATTAAAAAAGATGAAAAAAAATTTTACAACTGATGATGCAAAAAAATTTTTTAATGATTGTAAAAAAGTTAATTTACATTTTGAAATAAGTTTAATAGTAAATTTTCCAGGCGAAACAGAAAAAGAATTTGAAGAGACACTCGAATTTTTAAAAGCGAATAAAGAAAAGATACCAAAAATAGCACAAATAAATAATTATAAGAAATTAGCAGGCATAAAAATAAAAGAAATGGAAAAAAATAATCGAATAGAAAAATTATTAAATTTTTTAAAAGAAAATAATTTTATCTATACAGAAGAATTTATTGGTAATTTAGAAAAAGTGGAGAGTTCTAATTTTTGTATTTAAAAAATTATTTATTCGATTATTCATTTGATACAAAAAATTATTTGACAGTTAAAAAAATTAATTCTATAAATAAGAGCAAATTTTTAAAGGAGGTAATAAAATAATGGCAAAGATTTATTATGATAAGGATGTAAAACCAGATGTATTAAAAAATAAAACAATAGCAATATTAGGTTATGGAAGTCAGGGACATGCACATTCACTTAATTTGCGTGATAGTGGATTTAATGTAATTGTAGCAGAAATACCAGAATCACCAAATTATGAGAAAGCGAAAAAAGTAGGTTTTGAAGTAATGTCAGCAGAAGAAGCAGCAAAAAAAGCAGATGTAATTGTGTTTACATTACCAGACCCAATTCATCCAATAGTATATAAATCAGCAATAGAAAAAAATTTAGCAAAAAATAAAGTATTAGTTTTTGCACATGGTTTTAATATTCGTTATTTTCAAATCGTGCCACCTGAATTTGTTGATGTAATTATGGTAGCCCCAAAAGGACCAGGTCATTTAGTAAGAAGTGAATATATGAAAGGAATGGGCGTGCCAAATTTAATTGCAATTCATCAAGATTATTCAGGTAAAGCAAAAGATATAGCATTAGCATATTCTTATGGAATAGGCGGTACAAGAGCAGGTACATTAGAAACAACATTTAGTGAAGAAACAGAGACAGATTTATTTGGTGAACAAACAGTATTATGTGGTGGAATAATGGAACTAATATTAGCAGGATTTGAGACATTAGTTGAAGCAGGTTATCAACCAGAAGTAGCATATTTTGAATGCTGTCATGAATTAAAACTTATAATTGATTTAATATATGAAGGTGGTTTAAGCTGGATGTATTATTCTGTTTCAGATACAGCAGAATATGGTGGATATACAGTTGGTCCAAAAGTAATAAATGAAGAAAGTAGAAAAGCAATGAAAGAGGCATTACGCAGAGTGCAAAATGGTGAATTTGCAAAAGAATGGATAATAGAATCAAAAGTAAATTATCCATTATTTAAATCATTACGAGCAAAATTACAAAATCATCAAATAGAAAAAGTTGGTGCTGAATTAAGAAAAATGATGCCATGGATAAAACGACGCGAAACAGAAACAGGTGGAAAATAATTATATGAAAAGAAATTTTCCAATATTAGAAGAAGGATGGTATTATATAATACCATCCTTTATTTTGATGTTGATTTTCTGGTATATATCAGATGTAAATGGAACTTTATTTTCTAAATTAATTTTTTTTGTTTCAATAATTTATTTTGCTTTAGTTTTAAATTTTTTTAGAGATCCTGAACGAAATATAAATCTTAAAAATAGAAAATTAATTGTTTCACCAGCAGATGGCACAATAACAAAAATTGAATATAATATAGAAGAAAAAGAATATCGTAAAGAACCATCAATTCGAGTAAGTATTTTTATGTCAGTTACTGATGTCCATATTCAAAGAATGCCAATTGATGGCGTAATCGAATATATGAATTATAAAAAAGGCGAATTTAAATCAGTATTAAATGAAGATGCACAATTAAATAATGAAAAATTATTAACAGGAATAAAAACAGAAAATAATGAGAAAATCACAGTAGTTCAAATTGCTGGTCTTATAGCGAGAAGAATTGTATCATTGTTGAAAATAAATGATAAAGTAAAACAGGGTGAGCGAATAGGTTATATAAGATTTGGTTCGAGAGTTGATATTTATCTTCCTCAAAATACAAAATTATTTGTTATAGAAGGTCAAGAGGTAAAAGGTAATTTAACAATTATTGGACGATTAGGATGAAACATTTTATCAAATCACGAATAAATTTTGCTATTCCAGTTGTAGCAAAAAATCGAAGTGAAATTGAGAATCAAATAAATATAATAAATACATATAAAAATATAAGCACAATTGAGATTCGGCTTGATTATTTAGAAGAAGAAATAACAGATGATTTACTAAAATTAGTAAGAGAAAAAACAGAAAAAAGATTAATAGCAACATATAGATGTGATTTAGATTCTGGCAAATTAAAATCTTATTCAACATTACGACGAGAATATTTACTTAAAGCAATAACAAATGGTTTTAATATTGCAGATATAGAATTTAATAGATTGCGAAAAACACAAATTAGCGAATTTATAGAAAAAGTAAAAACAATAAATAAAAAAGCAGAAATAATAATATCATATCATGATTTTAAAAAGAATTTAAAATATGGAAAAGTTAAACAAATAATAAAACAAATAAAATTGTTAAAACCAAATTTAATAAAAATAGCATTTAGAATTGATAACAGACCAAATTTAAAAAATTTTGTAAGAATGCTTTTTGATTTTAAGAGACAATCAAAGATACCAATTTCTTTAATTGGTTTGGGAAAATATAGTGGTTTATGCAGAATACTTGCATATTATTTTAAACAAAATTTAATATTTCTTTCACTCAATGAAGATTTAAAATCAGCCCCTGGACAGATTAGTTATGAAAAGTATTTTCAAATAATAAATGAATTAACCAGATAAAATAGAAGGTGATAGAATGCTAAAAAGAGAAATACCAAAGAATTATGAACCAACAAAAGTAGAAAAAAAATGGTATGAATATTGGCTAAAAAAAGATTATTTTAATCCAGATAAAGTAAATAAAGATGGGGAACCATTTTGTATAGTAATACCACCACCAAATGTAACAGGTCAATTACATATGGGACATGCATTAAATAATACATTGCAGGATATTTTAACACGCTGGAAAAGAATGAAAGGATATAAAACATTATGGTTACCAGGAACAGACCATGCAGGTATAGCAACACAAAATGTTGTTGAAAAATCATTATTAAAAGAAGGAATTAAGCGTGAAGATTTAGGTAGAGAAAAATTTTTAGAAAAAGTTTGGGAATGGAAAGAAAAATATGGAAATAAAATAATAGAACAATTAAAACAATTAGGTGCATCTTGCGATTGGACAAGAACGCGATTTACAATGGATAAAGGGCTTTCAAATGCAGTAAAAACAGTGTTTGTAAAATTATATAATGAAGGATTAATTTATAGAGGAAATTATATAATTAACTGGTGTCCACGCTGTAAGACTGCTTTATCTGATGTTGAAATAGACCATAAACCAACACAAGGAAAATTATATTATATTAAATACTATTTTGAAAATAGTAATGAATATTTAGTGATAGCGACCACAAGACCAGAAACAATGCTTGGTGATACTGCTGTTGCAGTTCACCCTGATGATGAACGATATAAACATTTAGAAAATAAATATTTAATTTTACCATTAGTAAATAGAAGAATACCATTAATTAAAGATAATTATGTTGACCCAAAATTTGGAACAGGAGCATTAAAAATCACACCAGCACATGACCCGAATGATTTTTTAATTGGTAAAAAACATAATTTAGAAGAAATAAATATTTTTAATGAAGATGCAACAACAAATGAAAATGCTGGAGAAAAATATAAAAATTTAGATAGATTTGTTGTTCGTGAAATTGTGATTAAAGATTTAGAAGCAGGTAATTATTTATTAAAGGTAGAAAATTATGAGCATAATGTAGGTCATTGTTATAGATGCAATACAATTATAGAACCATATATATCAAGACAATGGTTTGTAAAAATGAAACCATTAGCAGAAGCAGCAATAAAAGCAGTAGAAGAAGGCAGGACAAAATTTCATCCTGAAAATTGGGCAAAGACATATTTTGAATGGATGCGAAATGTTCGGGATTGGTGCATATCGCGACAAATATGGTGGGGTCATCAAATACCAGCGTGGTATTGTAAAAAATGTGGTTATGAAATAGTTAGTTTAGAAACGCCAAACATTTGTCCAGCATGTCAATCAACAGAATTAGAGCAGGATGATGATGTGCTTGATACCTGGTTTTCTTCTGCATTATGGCCATTTTCTACTCTTGGATGGCCTGATGAAACTGATGATTTAAAAACATTTTATCCAACTTCTGTTTTATCTACTGCATTTGATATTATTTATTTCTGGGTTGCAAGAATGATGATTATGGGTCTTCATTTTATGAAAGATGTTCCTTTTAGAGATGTATATATTCACGCTTTAATTCGAACTGAAACAGGCGAAAAAATGAGTAAATCAAGTGGTAATATTATTGACCCAATTGATATAATAAATAAATTTGGTTGTGATGCATTAAGATTTACACTTGCTGCACTTGCTGCTCAAGGTCGTGATATTAGAATTTCAGAAAATATTATTGAAGGTTATAAACACTTTATAAATAAAATTTGGAATTCATTCAGGTTTATTTTTTCTAATATTTCAGAAGAAGAACTTAATCAATTAAAAAATTATGAACTAAAATATGATGATTTAGCATTAGCAGAAAAATGGATAATATATAATATGAATAATTTGATTGATGAAGTTGATAATGCTTTAACAGCATATAAATTTAATGAAGCAGCATATAGTATTTATAGTTTTTTATGGCATAAATTTTGTGATTGGTTTATTGAAATAAGTAAATTAAACATTTATAGTAACAATAATGAAGCACGACAAAAGACACTTTTTATTTTGATATATATTTTTAAGAATGTTTTAAAATTTTTACAACCATTTGCTCCTTTTATAGCCGAAGAACTATATCATTATTTACCAGAAAAAGAAAATACACAACGAAAACAAATAAATATAACAAAAGAAACTGATAGTATAATAATAGCAAAATGGCCAGAAAAAATTTTCGAAATTAATAAAGATGAAATATCTGATATGGATTTTATTATACAATTAATTACTGGTATTAGAAATTTAAGACAGGAATTTAATATTCCACCAAATATTGAAACAAATTTTTCTTTTTATTCAGCCAAAGAAAAATTAAAAGAATTAGTAAAACAAAATTTAATAATTATTGAAACATTAAGTAAAAGCAAATTAAAAGAACTTTTAAAGAGTGATACAAAAATTTCACAAGCAGGTGTTTTTGTTTCTGAAAAATTTACTATTTATTTACATTTAAAAGATTCAATTAATATTGAAAATGAGAGAAAAAGATTAGAACAAAATTTAGAAAAAATAATGAAAGAAATAGAACAATTAGAAAAAAAATTACAGAACAAAGATTTTATAAACAAAGCAAAAAAGGAAGTAATAGAAAAAGCACGGAAAAAATATGAAGAATTAAAAAGTGCAAAAATAAAAATAGAAAAATTAATTAAAGATTTAAAATAGAAAGATAAATAACAAGTATAATTTTTCTTGATTTTTTAGAAAAAATTTTTTAAAATAAAATTTATGGCGCATTCGTCTAACGGTTAGGACGTAGCCCTCTCAAGGCTAAAATACGGGTTCGATTCCCGTATGCGCTATTTTATTAAAAATAATGAAAGTAATAGGAATAACAGGATTAATGGGGAGTGGAAAAAGTGAAGTATGTAAAATTATAAAAAAATTATATAAAGTTCCAATAATTTATTCTGATAAAATTGCAAAATATATATATAAAATTGATGAAAGAGTAAAACAAAAAATATTTAATAAATTTGGTAAGGAAATAAAAACTGGTGAAAATAAAATAGATATAAAACGATTAAGAGAAATAGTAATAAAAGATGAAAAGAAATTGGATGAATTAGAACAAATAATACATCCTGAAATATATAAAAAGGAAAAAGAAATAATAAAATTTTTTAAGAGAAAAAAAAAATATAAATTTTTGGTTATAGAAAATGCAATTTTATTTAAGGTTGATTCCAAATTATGTGACATAATTATTTTAGTAAAAACATCAGAAAAAATAAGGCAAAAGCGAACAAAAAAAAATAAAAAAAATTTATTTACAAAAAGACAGAAGAATATTATAATAAATAAGATTAATTTTATTATAACAAATAATGGTTCAAAAAAAGAATTAGAAGAAAAGGTGAAAAAAATAATTGAAAAAATAAAGTAGAAAATTTATGAATGAAGAAATAATAAAGAAAATAGATAAAATAGAAAATTTACCAACATTACCAGTATTGGTAACGCAATTAATAAAATTATTAGAAGATCCAAAAACAACAGCAGATGATATAAATAAACTTGCATCAAAGGATATAGTATTAACTACAAAAATATTAAAATTAGTTAATTCAGCATATTATGGCTTTTCAAAAAAAATATCGACATTAACACAGGGAATAATAATATTAGGATTTAAGACAGTAAAAAATTTAGCATTAAGTGCATCAGTATTTGAAATGTTTAAAGAGACAGAATATAAATATTTTAATGCAGAACAATTCTGGCTTCATTCAATAGCAGTTGGTTTTGCAGCGCAGATAATTGGAAAATATATAAATTATCCAAATAAAGAAGAATTATTTATTGCTGGCATAACGCATGATATTGGAAAATTAATAATGATAAAATATTTTCCAGATGATTTTAATAAAGTTATAGCAATATTACAGGAGAATCAAAACAAGTCATTTTATGAAGTTGAAAATGAAGTGTTAAAATATAATCATACAGATATTGGTGGAGCAGTGGTAGAGAAATGGAATTTTCCAATGATTTTAGTAAAAGCAATTTCATCACATCATAATTTAAATGAATATAAAGATTATACAATTAGTGGTATAATACATATTTCAGATGTATTAGTTAAGACAAACAGAATAGGTTTTAGTGGCGATTATAAATTACCAGAATTCAATAAAGAATTATGGGAATTTTTAGATTTAAGTTCAAGTAATATGAAAAATATATTAGAAGAATTAAATAATAATTCACAAAAAATAAAAGAATTGCTTGAAATATCATTATAGAAATATATGGATGAAAATAATACAAAAAAGGGAAGAGTAATAATAAATATCGAACGAAGAACATTAAAGATAATATTATGGCTAAATTTATTTTTATTTATTGGCTTTTTTATTTTAGGTTTTTTTGTTGGTTCTACATTAAAAAGAAATAAAGAACCAAAAAAAGAAATAGTAAAGCAAAATAACGAAGAAATAAAAGTTGAACAAGAGAATAAAGAACCAATAAGAGAAAGTGATAAAATAACCGAAGAAAAAAAGATATCAAAAAAAGAAGAAATCAAGAGTGAAACAGAAGAAAAAAAAGTAAATGAGCAGCGAGTGATAAGTAAAAAAAATGGAGAAACTAAAAAAGAAAAATTACCAGAAAAAATAGTAGTAGAAACAGGAAGAGAAAAAAATATTTCTAAAAAAGAAAAGTTATATACAATACAGGTAATGTCATTAAAAGATAAAATAGAGGCTGAGCATATAGTAAATTCCTTAAAAAATTTTGGTTGTGATGCAAGAATATATGAAGTTAAGTTACAAACAGGTATATGGTATAGAGTTAGAATAGGAAATTTTACAACAAAAGATGAAGCATTTAGAGAAGGAAAAAGATTAGAAGAGAATGGAATAATAAAATCTTTTTGGATTTCAGAAAGAGAATAAATTAAAAAATAAGGAAGGTGCTTAAATGTCAGGTGGAGTATTAGTTGTTGGTTCAGTTGCACTTGATAGTGTAAGAACACCATTAGGCGAAGTAGAAAATGCATTTGGTGGAGCAGCAGTATATTTTTCGTTTGCAGCAAGTTTTTTTACAAAGCCATATATAATTGGAGTAATTGGAGAAGATATGCCCCAGGAAAATATAAATTTGTTAACTTCAAGAAATATTGATATTAAAGGATTACAAAAAATAAAAGGTGGTCAAACATTTAAGTGGAAAGGTTATTATAGTTTTGATATGAATGAAGCAAATACATTAGATACACAACTAAATGTATTTGAAAAATTTTCACCTGAATTACCAGAAGAATATAAAAAAATAGAATATGTATTTTTAGCAAATATAGACCCTGAATTGCAAATGAAAGTAATCGAACAGGTTAAAAAGCCGAAATTAATAGGTTTAGATACAATGAATTATTGGTTAAATTCCAAACGCGATGAATTATTAGAAGTAATAAAAAAAATAGATTTAATAATAATAAATGATGCAGAAGCAAGAGATTTAGCAGGCGAAAAATATCTTTTAACAGCAGCAAAAAAGATTTTTATGCTTGGACCAAAATATGTAGTAATTAAAAAAGGCGAACATGGTGTTTTATTTTACAGTGAAGATGGAATAATTGTTTTACCTGCATATCCAACAGAATTAGTAAAAGACCCAACAGGTGCAGGTGATACATTTGCTGGTGCCTTTATGGGTTATATTGCTTCAAAAAATCAGTTAAATTTAAGCACAATAAAAAATGGTTTAATTTATGGAACTTTAATGGCTTCCTTTACAATTGAAGATTTTAGCATTAATCGATTAAAAAATTTGAAGAATGAAGAATTAGAAAATAGATATAAAAAATATAAAGAGATGCTTACAATTTAACAATTGGTGAAAAATATGGGTAAAAAAATTCTTATTATTGATGATATGAAAGTGATGAGGAATGTATTAAAACTTAATTTACAAAGATTAGGTTATGAAGTATTGGAAGCAGGCGATGGCGAAGAAGGTTTAAATATAGCAGAAGATGAAAAACCTGATTTAATTATTTCTGTTTTAATGATGCCCAGAATGGATGGTTTAAAATTTGTTCAATTATTAAAAGCAAATGAAGATTTAAGATATATACCTATCATAATGTTATCAGCGGTTGACAAACAAGAAAAAGTATTAGAAGCAATAAAAGCAGGTGCAAGTGATTATATAATCAAACCCTATGAAACAACAGAACTAATCAAAAAGATAAATAAATATATAAAATAAGTTGTTGGGAGGAAAAAAATAATGCAAAAATTAAAATTTAAAAAAGGAGATAAAATTATATGTGGAAAATATGGTGCAGGCGAAATCACAAGAGTTGGTTCTGAAAAAATTGATAATAAAAAAATAGAGGTAATAGAATTAACTTTTATAAATAATGAAATGAAGATAATGATACCAGTAAATGAAATCGAAAATTCAGAAATAAGAGAACCTGTTTCAAAACCTACAATGTCAAAAATATTAAAATTTTTAAAAGGGCCAGTTCCTAAAAGTGTAATAAAAGAAATAAAAAATAAATATGAAGAATCACTTGAAAATATAGATAATTCAAATCCTAAAAATTTAGCAGAAATTATTGTTTATTTAACAAATAAAAATAGTTTAAAACCATTAAGTATTTCAGATAAAAGATTTTTAAATCATGTTATATCAATGTTAGCAAGTGAAGTTGCTATTATTTATGAAATTACACAAAAAGAAGCAGAAGAGAAAATAAAAAATATTTTATCTCTAAAATGAGTAAATTCCTTGTTATTTTATATAATCTTTTTTTTATTAATCTTTTTTATAAATATTTTAAGAAAAAAAATTATTCAAATAATTTAAATAAATTTTTACAAACCCAGAATATTATATTTAATAAACTTAAAGAAATTGATAATAATAAAGAAAAAAAAATTTATGTTATTTTTTTGAATAATTATAATAATGAAGTTTTATTTAAGATATTAGATTATTTTGAGAATAAATCATTTTTTAATGTGTTTAAATTTTCTTTATTAGATAATTCAAATCAATATTATTTACCACAAATAATTGAATTCAAAGAAATAAAAAATTTTTTTGCTTTGCTCCAACCATCATTTATTTTTGATTTTTCTAATTTTATAAATATTAATATTTTTTTTCTATGTAAAAAAAATAAAATCAAATATTATAAAATATATGACGAGAAAATAAGTCTATTAAAAAAATTTTTATTAAAATTATTTACAATTAAAACTTATAATTTTGATAATAAAGAATATCTTATAACAGAATTTAATAAGCAGTTCTATTATGACAGAAATTAAAAAAATCAGTTCATATTTTTTCATTCTCATTATCTTTATTATAACTTATATTTTTTCCACAAAAACACGTTCAATTGTTGCTTTAAAAACATTATTGTTCTATTTTTTAATGATTATTTTTTTGTGTTATTTATTATTTTATTCTTTAATTAAGAAACAAGTTATTATATTAAAAATATCAGAAATTCATTTGCCTTTTTTAATATATTTTCTATATTCAATTATAAATTTAATTACATTGCTTCAATATAAATATATTAATCTTATTTGGTGTAGTGCTGAATATATTTATAATATCCTTAATTATTTTTTATTATTAATTTTTATTTTTACTTTTATTAATTCCTCACAAATAGAAATTAGAAAATATCTTTTAATAATTGTTTATTTATCAATTCTTCCAGTATTATTCGGTATATTACAACATTTTAATTTTTTTGAAAAAAATAATATTTATGTTTTTAAATTATTACCTGCTTCTGTAGCATCATCAACTTTTGGTAATAAAAATTTTTTTGCTGGTTATTTAATTATGATTATTCCCTTATGTTTTTATTTTATATTTAGTGAAAAAAATAAAAAAAAAATAATAATCTTTACTTTAATTTTTTTTCTAAATTTTTTTGCATTAATAATTACATATACCAGAGGTGCGTATGTAGGCTTTTTTTCTGCTATTTTGCTAATATTAATTTTAAATATTAACTATTTTATCAAAAATTATAAATATCTTTTTTTATCAGTAATTTTAATTTTTTTAATTCTAATTATTTTAATTTTTAATTTTGAATTATTACCAAGATTAAAAGAAGCAATAATTTCAATATTTTCATTTTCAACAGGGACAAATTTAATGCGAGTTACAATTTATAAAAGTTTTTTTAGAGCAATTATTGCAAAGCCATTGTTTGGAGTTGGTGTTGGCACATTTCAATATACAATGCCTTTTTTTAGAGATGAATTATTTTCATTAAAAGGAATGACAGTTAATGAAGACCATGCACACAATGAAATAATAGAGATAGGTGGAGAAGAAGGCATAATTGGATTAGGCTTATTTTTATGGTTTTTTGTTATTATTTATTTTTTAGCAATAAAAAAAATAATCAAAACAAGAAATAATGAATTAAAAATATTAATCATAAGTTTATTAGCAAGTATTACAGCATATTTTGTCCATAATTTATTTTCAATTGATTTACGAATTGTTTCAACATCAGTTCTTTTTTATTTTTTAATTGGACTTATAATTTGTTTAATAAAAGAAAAAGAAATATCGATAAAAATCAATTATCAAAAAATTATGATAATAATCATAATACCAATTTCAATATATTTATCTTATTTTTTATTTTCAATATATAAAGCACAAAAATTATTACAAATATCAACATCATATGAACGAAGTGATTCTGTTTTTATAGATGAAACAGGCAAACATTCAGAAAAAATAAGAAATGATAAATTGATAGAAATATATAAAAAAGTAATAGAAAATAATAAATATTGTTTAGATGCAAAATATAAATTAGCAAGTGCATATTATAGAAATAATTATTTTGATGAAGCATTGAAAGAATATAAGGAAATATTATATTATGCACCGAGATATTGTCAGACCTTCTTTAATATTAGTTTAATATATTTTATGAAAAAAAATAATGAACAAATAAATAAACGACGAAATTTATATGAAGCATTATATTATCAAATGCTTGCTGCTGATATGGAATTTAGTTCAAAAAATTTTAAACAATTATCATCTTTTTTTTATGAAGCCCAAAAAATAGAATTATCAATTTTATATTTAAAGAAAGCAATTAAATTAGATAGAAAAAATACAGATTTATATAATATACTGGGTTTTAGATATTTTGAAAAGCAAGATTATATAAATGCATTAAATACATATTATCAGTTAATAAATTCAACAACAAAAAGAGATATAAATTATATTGAAGCATATAAAAATATTGGAGTAATATATTATTATTATTTAAAGAATAATGAAAAGGCAAAAATATATTTTGAAAAATATATTGAATTAACAGAGAATGAAGAAGAAAAAATAAAAGTAAATAATTTATTAAAAATATTATGATACGATTATTTGTTGGTTTAGGAAATTACGGTAAAAAATATGAAAAAACACGGCATAATATTGGCTTTATGGTAATTGATAGTTATTTACAGAAAGAAAAAATATTAAAACCATTTGATAAATGTTCACTTTATCTTCTTTACAAAATTCCAAAAGAAAAAAATGATATTTATTTACTAAAACCATTAACATATATGAATAATAGTGGAATAGCAATAATAAATATACTTCAAAAATATAATTTTCAAATTTCAGAAATACTTATAATATTAGATGATTTCAATCTACCATTTGGACAAATACGAATCCGGCGGAGTGGAAGCGATGGTGGACATAATGGATTAAAAAGTATAATATATTCATTAAATACAGAAAAAATAAATAGATTAAGAATCGGAATAGGACAGCCACCAGAAAATATGATTAGTAGTGAATATGTTTTATCTGAATTTAAAAATAGTGAAATAAAAAAATTAGAAAATATATTTATAACAACAAATGAAATAATAGACTATTTAATAGAAAATAAAATTGAAAATGGAATGAATAAGTTTAATAATAAAATTCAAGATTAATGAGTTGATTTGATTAAAATCTTTGAAATGAAAAAGAGGGTTTGATTAGATTAATTATCTTTATCATATAAATTATCAATATCAATAATTTCTTCTTTTTTTATTTTACCAATATGCCCATCTTTAAAAGGAATTATAATATTGCCGTGAAATTTATTATTAACTAATTCTCTTAAATAACAGAGAAAATCTTTGATTTTGCATTCTTCAATAAATTTACAATCCCAACAACCTTCTGTGCATTTACATCTTATTTGAGCCATAATATTTACCTCCTTACTCGAAAAACTTAAATTAGTTCTTGCAAAAAATTTATGATTGTTTCTATTTTTCCAGTTGCGTTAAATCTTTTAATCATTTCACTTGCAATAATTACTTTATCAGCACAATCTTTTAGTTTTACAATATCTTCTTTACTTTTTATGCCAAAGCCAACATAAACTTCTTTTTTAGTATTTAATTTTATTTCTTTTATTTTATCTTTTATGTGCTTATTAATAATAACTTTTTTTCCAGTCACACCAGTATAAGTAACAAAATAAATAAAACCAGTTGTTAATTTTGCTATTTGTTTTATTCTTTCAATTTCAGTTATAGGAGTAACTAAAAAGGTTATTTTTAAATTATGATAATTTATAAATTTTAAAAAATAATCTGCTTCTTCAATTGATAAATCAGGTATAATAAAACCATATAAACCAGCATTTATTGCATTTTTAAAAAATTTTTTTATTCCATATCTAATTATAGGATTAACATAAGTCATCGAGTATAATTTTATTTCATTATTAAAATTTTTTATTTCTTTAACAAAAGAGAAGTATTTATCAAAATTAATAATATTATGTGAAAGAGTATAAGTAGCGGTTGCTTGAATAATTGGACCATCAGCCAGAGGGTCAGAAAAAGGATAACCAATTTCCATAATTTCAGTTTCTTTAGATAACTCTTTACATATTTTTAATGATGTTTCAAAATCAGGATAACAAAACATCCAATAAGGAACAATATAATTAAATTTTTTAAACATAAGTGTTTTTGGAAGAGTAATTAATATTAGAAAATTTTTTTAATCATTGTAATTTCATTTCCTTTATCATTAAAAAAAACTTTATCCATATATGATTTAATAATGAAAATTCCTCTACCACTTTCTTTTAATAAATTTTCATCTTTTGTTGGGTCAGGTAAATTATTATAATCAAAACCTTCACCTTCATCACGAATACGAATTAGAAAAGTTCCATTCTCTTTTTTATATTCATAAAAAATAATGATTTTTTTTGTTATGTCTTCTTTATTACCATGAGAAAACGCATTTATAGCTGCTTCTTGAATTGAAATAATTAAATTAGTTAGTGTTGCAACATCAATATTAAGATGTCTAAAATAAATTTCTAAAAACTTGATAAAATTCATTATTTCATCAAGTGTATGAAGGCAAATATAATTATCTTTAATTTCAAATAAGAGAGTAAGAAAATTAGAAGTAGTATTTTTTTTATTTATAAAATTATCAGATAATTTTTTTAATAAATCTTTTGAATACAAATTATTGTTTTCTAATAAAAAATTTTTTATATCATTTAATGAAAAGTTTTGATTCAAAAAGCCATTAGTGAAAAAAAATAATTTATCGTTTAAATCTAAATATACTTCTTTTAATTCATATTCACTGTTATTTTTCAAATTTATAATATTTCCATTAGTTTTTAATGATTCAATTTTATTTGATTTATTTTTGATTAATAAAATTTCAGGAAAGCCAGCGGTTGAATATAAAAGTTTTTTAGTAGAATTATCATAAATACCACAAAAGAAAGAAATAAAAAAATCAGGTAAAATAATATCAACAAATTTAGAATTCAGAATAGATAAAATAATATTGGGAAATCTATAATTATTAATAAAATTTCTTAAAAAAATTTTAAGAAGATTAACAATAAAAAGAGAATAACAACCATTTCGACTTACATCTGCCACATAAAAAAAGTATTTATTATTTTCTAAAAGAATAAAATCAAAGTAATCAGTAAAATAACCAGTTGAATGAACATAATCAGAAAAAACATCAAGACCGATTAATTTTAATTCATTTGGCGGGAAAAATTTTTCTTGTAAATTTTTAAAAATATCAAAATCAGAATATAAATTTAAAAATTCTATATCCATAAATATTAATCACGCCAATGAAAATCAGGGTCAAATAAATCCTTATATTTTTCTAATAAATAAGCATCAGTCATTCCAGCAATATAATCGCAAATAATTCTATTAATTGAAGAATTCTTTTTTAATTCAGGGTCAAGTTGTTCAATAAAAGATTTTGGCAATAATTTAGGATTTTTTTTATATCTATCATAAACACTTAAAATAAAATATTTTGCTCTATCATTCATTTTTACAACAACAGAGCTTTCATATAAAAATTTATATAAATAACTTTCTATTTCTTTTAATTTTTTATCACAATCAGGTGATAAAGCAATTATTTGTTCTTTTCTATTTAATGAAATTACTTCATCAAAACTTTTTAAATTCATTCTTTTTATGTTTTTTAAACTTGTTTCAATTACATCATCAATAAGTTTTTTTAATAACAAACTTTTGCATCTGTAAAAGAAATCTTTTTCATTCAAATTATAATTAAAATAAGTGTGTCTAACAGAATCAGTAATTTCACGCCATAAAGAGCAATGTTCTTCAATATGTTTTAAAGATAATATTTGTTCACGAATACCATCTTCTAAATCGTGTGTATTATAAGAAATTCTATCAGCAACAGAAACGATTTCAGTTTCAATAGTAGAATTTCTTTTTAAAAATTCTTGATTTATTTTTCCTGGTTTATCATAGCCTGTTTTATGTTTAATTATTCCTTCTCTTGTAGCAAAAGTAAGATTTAAACCTGAATGTTCAGGAAATCTTTTTTCAATATAATCAACTACTCTTAAACTTTGTTCATTATGTTCAAAACCACCTTCATCAGACATTATGCTATTTAATGTATATTCACCAGCATGGCCAAAAGGAGCATAACCTAAATCATGAGCTAATGAAATTGCTTCGCATAATTGTGAATTCATACCTAATACTTGTGAGATAGTGCGAGATAATTGTGCAACTTCAAGAGAATGAGTTAATCTCGTCCTATGCATATTATTTCTGTTGTAGATAAATACCTGTGTTTTATATGCTAATCTTCTAAAAGAAGAAGCATATAAAATTCTATCTCTATCTCTTTCAAAATTAGAGCGTGTTTTATCTTCATTTACCTTATATTTTCGTTTTTCTGATTCTTCATCTTTAACTGCTAAGGGAGATAAATATTCTTTATAAATTTGATTAAATGTTTTTAAATTTTCCATAATTAAGATAAAATTCTATTTAACATTTTTTCAGTTGCTTCGATTGCAGCCATTACCTGGTCAGATTTGACACCAATTGTTTGCATTCCATTTGCCCAGGTTATTTTGGTTTCAACAAGAGCATTTGTTTTGCCACCTGGTGGAATTCGAACTTCATAATCTTCTAATTTTGGAATAATAATTTTTAATTTAGGAGCAATTGTTCTTAAAGCGTTCATAAAGGCATCATAACCGCCATCACCAGAACCAACAGCCTGGTATTCTTTATTTTTATAAACAAAAGTAATAGAAGCAGTTGGTGAAATCCCGGTACCTGAAACAATAACACAATTTTTTATTTCAAAAATTTTTTGTCGCGGTGTATTCAAAACATCAGAAATAATAAAAGGCAAATCATCAATAGTTACTTCTTTTTTTATATCGCCTAATTCAATAATCTTTTTTAAAACAAGTTTTTCTTCTTCTTTTGTTAAATTTATTTTTAATTTCTTTAAATTATATTGAAGATTTGCTTTACCACTTAATTTTCCAAGTGCATAATGCCGTTCCTGACTAAATCTTTCAGGTAATAAATTATTTGCATATAAATTGCCTTTTTTATCACCATCAGCATGAATACCAGCAGTTTGAACAAAAACATTTTCACCAGTAATAGGTTTATTAAAGGCAATTCTTTTCCCACTATATTTTTCAACTAATTTACTTATTTCTTTAAATTTATTTTCTTTTAAATTTGTTTTAAAATTATAGAAATCATTAATACCAACAACAACTTCATCAAGAGGTGCGTTACCAGCACGTTCACCCAAACCATTTACAGTGCAATGAACAGCAGAAATACCTGCTTTTACAGCAGCGAGAGAATTAGCAGTTGCAAGACCATAATCATTATGACCGTGAAAATCAAATTTTATATCTTTATATTTTTCAATAATCATTTTTATAAATTCATAAGTTTGGTCTGGATGTAATATTCCTAATGTATCAGGCAACATAATTCTTTTTATGCCTATTTTTATTAATTCATCAATCATAAAAAAAACATAATCTCGTGAATGTATCATTCCATTTGACCAATCTTCTAAATAAACATTCACATTTATTTTTTTTGACTTTACATAATTATAAACTTTCTTAATATCTTTTATATGTTCTTCTGGTGTCTTTTTTAATTGATTTGTTAAATGTTTTAAAGAACCTTTTGTTAATAAATTCAAATTAACACAGCCAACATCAAATAACCAATCAACAGATTGAGTATCATCAACAAAACCAAGAATTTCAATTTTATTTTGAAAATTATTTTTTTTAGCCCAATCAAGAATTTTTTTACAGGTGTTTTTTTCACCTTCAGAAACACGTGCTGATGCAATTTCAATTCTATCTACTTTTACTTCCTGTAATAGTTTTTCTGCTATCTTTAATTTTTCAATTAGATTGAATGAGATGCCTTTTGTCTGTTCGCCATCTCTTAATGTTGTATCCATTATTTCAATATATTTTGTTTTCATAATTTTACCTCGAAAAAAATATTAAATAATTAATAAACTGATTTTTAATTTTTGTCAATATTTTTTATTTGACAAATTAAAAAAAAAATATTAAAAAATATAAACTCATTTAAAGAAAAAAAAATAAGTGCTAAGCGGGGTTTTAGCGGAACCTTGTAACTCGCAATCCGCTATAGCGAGGCTGAAGCCCAACTAAGGATATTTTTCTTTAAGATTGCTTTTTAATAAGTAGCGTTGAAAGTTAGGTCTTGCGCAATAGAGGGTATCAAAACCCCGACAGGACCGGAAGGTAGCATCGGTATGATATTTTTCTATGTGCCGCAAGAGTGCCTGACTGGAGCTGGCTGTTAAAAAGCGCTTACTGAAAAATACTCGAAGTTGGGTGCACTTTTTTTAATAAAAAAGTTAGAAATATGAAAAAAGATAATTATAGAGTTTTTGCACGAAAATATAGACCTCAACTTTTTAAGGAAGTAATAGGTCAAACACATATAATACAAACATTAAAAAATTCGTTGAAATATAATAGAATTGCGCATGCTTATATTTTCAGTGGACCGCGTGGAATAGGAAAAACAACAATTGCAAGAATTTTTTCAAAAGCATTAAATTGTCTAAATTTACAAGAAGATATTGAGCCTTGTAATAAATGTGCTAATTGTTTAGCAATTATGGAAGGTAGCAGTATTGATGTAATGGAAATAGATGGTGCGTCAAATCGAGGAATAGAAGAAGTACGAGCATTAAGAGAAAATGTAAAATTTGCACCGACAAATTCAAGATACAAGATTTATATTATTGATGAAGTACATATGGTTACATCAGCTGCATTTAATGCATTATTAAAGACATTAGAAGAACCACCTGAATATATTATTTTTTTATTTGCTACAACTGAAATACATAAATTACCAGAAACAATTTTATCGCGCTGTCAAAAATTTTATCTTAATAGATTATCAGAAGAAAAAATAATTGAAGCATTAAATAGAATAATAAAAGAAGAAAATTTAAAAGTAGATGAGAAAGTACTTGCATATATAGTTAATAAAGCAGATGGCGCATTAAGAGATGCTGAAAGTTTATTAGACCAGATTGTTTCATTTGCAGGAAAAGAAGTTAAATATGATGAAGTAATAAAAGTTTTAGGTATTTTAGAAATTGATTTGTTTTTCAATTTTATAAATGCAATAATTAATAATGATTATAAAAAAATTTTTGAATTAGTTCATAACATTTTAATTCAAGGAAATGATTTTTCAAAATTTTTAGAAGATTTATTAGAACAATTTCATTTAATTTTATTAGCAAAGACAATTGGAAAAGATTTAAGTGAAAGAAGAAAAGATTTAAGTAAAGAGTATATTGAAAAATATTTATATTATGCAGAAAAATTTACAATATTTCAATTAAGAAATATTGTAAATGAATTATTAAATAGCATAAATTTAGCAAAATATACATCGCAAATAAGAATTCTTGTTGAAGTAACTTTATTTAAAATAATTGAAATAAAGAATTCAATTGATATTTCAAATATTTTAAATAGATTAAATGAATTTGAAAACTATTTAAAAAATAATAAAATACTAATAAATAAAGCAACAGAAATGAAATTAACATCAGATAAAATAGAAACAGAGCAAAAAAGAATAATAAGTGAAACAAATATAAAAAAAGATAATGAACAAATAATCAAAGAAGCATTTGAAATATTAAAAGATGAATTAATTTTAATAAATGATATAAAAGAAATAGAAATAGAAAAAATAGAAAAGAATGTAATATATTTAAATATATGTAAAATAAATGAATTAAAAAAGAAGAGAATAAATCAAGCAAAAAAAAGGTTAGAAGAAGCATTTTCAAAAGTATTAAATAAAGATATATCATTAGAAATAATTGATAAAAAAGAAGATAATGAAGATATATTTGAAAAAATGATGAATAAAAATAAAGAAAATAAAATACCAATTGAAGTTCGGGAAAATAAAATAGTAAAAACAATACTTGAAAAAGTTGGAGGCGAAATAATTAAAGTTGAATAAGGAGAAAAAAATATGAGTAAGCAAAAAAATGAATTTATGAAAATGTTTAATAAATTACAGAGTGATATGTTAGGCAATTTAACAAAGGATTTAGAGAATAAAGAAGTAACGGGCACAGCAGCTGGCGATATGGTAAAAATCACATTATCAGGTGATTATAAAATTAAAAGTTTAAAAATAGCAAAAGATTTAGTTGACCCAAATGATGTAGAATTTTTAGAAGATTCAATTATAGCAGCATATAATGATGCATCAAAAAAATTACAGGAAATATTAAGTGAAATGCCGAGTCAATTATTAAATAAATTCAAATTTTAACTGGAGGAAAAAATAATGAAGAGAACATTTCAACCACACATTAAAAGAAGAAAAACTACACATGGATTTCGAAGAAGAATGAGAACAAAAGATGGAAGAAAAGTATTAAATAGACGGAGAGCAAAAGGCAGAAAAAGAATAAGTGTATGAAATGAATTTTAAATTTAAAAAATATGAACATCTAAAGAGACAAAAAGATTTTGAAAAAGTTTTTAGAAATGGTTCTAAAAAAATTTCAGATAAATTTATTATTTATTATATTAAAAATAATTTACCATATTCAAGGATTGGAATTTCAATAAAAAGGAAAATAGGTAAAGCAGTAAAACGAAATAGGATAAGAAGATTAATAAGAGAATATTTTAGATTGAATAAACATAGATTTATTGATAGATTTGATTTTTTATTTGTTGTTCGAGAAAATTTTGATTTGTTTAATTATGTAGAAGTTAGTAATGAACTTGAAATATTATTAAATGATTTATTAAATAAAAAAGTAGATGATTAAAAAATTTTTAATTATATTAATTAAATTTTATCAAAAATATATTAGTATTTTTATACCACCAGTTTGTAGGTTTGAACCGAGTTGTTCTGAATATGCAATATTATCATTAAAGAAATATAATTTATTCAAAGCATTATTATTAATTATTAAACGAATAATAAGATGTAATCCATTATGTAATGGTGGTATAGATTATCCATACTAAGAAGAAAGGTGAAAAATGAATTTTAGATTATTATTAGCAATAGCATTATCTTTTTTATTTATTTATATTTATCAAATATACTTTTTACCACAACCAGAAATTCAAAAGAAGAGTAATATAACAGAAAGAAAAGAAGAAGAAAAAATAATATCGGATACAGAAAAAATTCGAGCAATTACATCTGCTATTTCTGATACATTATCTAATATAAATCCAATAATAGTTGATACAGAACAAGTAAAAGAATATAAAGAAGAAATATTGGAGAATTCAAAATTAATAATTACATTTCAAAATGTAGAAGCAAGTATAAAATCGATAAAATTAAAAGAATTTTATTTAACAGATAATAAAGAGAAAAATATTGAGTTAAATAATTATGAAGAAGAAAAAAATATTGCACCATTAAAAATGCTTTTTGAATTCAATGAAGAAGAAATACAAAAAAACAATTATTATAAAATTCAAAAGATTAATAATAAAACAATTATTTTTGAAAGACAGGAAAAAATATATAATAATTATCCAATAGAAATAAAGAAGGAATATAAAATAAATGAAGAAAATTATATAATTGATTTTCAGATAAAAATAAAAAATTTAACAGAACAGGAAATAACACTTGATGGATTTAAGATAGCAGAAAATACGAGAGATGAAATAGTTGGAAGTTTTGCATTATTGTGGTTTCCTGGAATAAAAAATGATAATCCAAAAGATAGGATTGTTCCAAATGTTTTGTATAGTTCAAATAAATCAATTTCAAAATTAGTAGAAGCAGGAAAAATAAGTATAAATAAAAAATTTGAATTTGATGAAATAAAAGCAGGTAATCCAGATTGGTTATGTGCAGGTTCAACTTATTTTGCAAATATATTAATACCATTAGAAGGAACAAAAATAAAAGGATTTGAGGGAATAAAATCAACACAAACTGCTGGTTTTATAGCAATAATTGATGAATTAAAATTTTCACCATTAGAAGAAAAAGTTCTAAATTTTAAAATATATTCAGGTCCAAAAAAATATGATATATTAAAAAATATTTTACCAGAATTAAAACTACAAAATTCAATTGATTTTGGTTGGACAAAAGGAATAGCAGTGTTATTATTACAAATATTAAATTGGTTTTATAAAATAATACCTGATTATGGAGTAGCAATAATTTTATTAACAATTTTAGTTAATATTATATTATATCCATTAAAACATAAAAGTGCAGTGTCAATGGAAGCAACGAAAAAATTTCAGCCACAAATAAATGCATTAAAAGAGAAATATAAAAATGATAAACGAAAATTAAATGAAGAATTAATGGCATTATATAGAGAGCATAAAATAAATCCATTAGGTGGCTGTCTTCCATTATTATTACAAATTCCAATTTTTTTTGGTTTATATAATATGCTTGCTTATGCAATTGAATTAAGAAATTCTAAATTTAATTATACCTGGATAAAAGATTTATCATCAGCTGACCCATATTATATTCTTCCAATTTTATTTGGCTTAACAATGGTAGTTCAGCAGAAAATGTCACCTATGCCAAATGCAGAACAACAAAAAATAATGATGTGGTTTATGCCTATATTTTTAACTTTTTTATTTTTAAATTTTTCATCCGGTCTTGTTCTTTATTTTTTAGTTAATAATATTATTGGTATAATTCAGCAATATATAATACATAAAAAAATTATAAAAGAATAAAGGTGATGAATTATGATAGAACATACTTTAATTATTATCAAACCAGATGGATTAGTAAAATCATTAACAGGAAATATATTAACAAGATTATCAGAAGCAAAATTAAGAATATTAGGCGCTAAGGTAGTAAGAGTGACAAGAAGATTGGCTAAAAAGCATTATGCAGGTTTAAAAGATAAACCTTTTTTTGAAGACTTGATAAAATACATTATGGGAGAATATCATAATTGTCATCGTGTGCTTGCTATGGTTTATAGTGGTGAAGATGCTATTTCTAAAATTCGTGATATAGTTGGTTCGACTAACCCTGAAAAAGCAAATCCAGTATCAATTCGAGGTGCATATGGAAGAATAACAACATCAGGAGTTTTTGAAAATGTTATACACGCTTCAGATAGTCGAGAAGCAGCAGAAAAAGAAATTAAATTATGGTTTAAGCCATCAGAAATTGTAGAGAAAATATATCCAACAAAAATAATTACAGTAAAATCAAAAAAAGAAATTGTATGGAAGTAAGTAAAAAGGATTTATGTTTAAAAAATGGTAAAGTTGTATTAGAAAAAGAAATAATAAAAAAAGATATTCTTATTAAAAATGGAAGAATAGCAGCAATTGAAAATATTATTAATGCTGATTGTGAAGAAATAAATTGCGATGATAGAATAATTTTACCCTGTCTTTGTGATTTACATTGTCATTTAAGAGAACCTGGTTATGAATATAAAGAAACAATCGAAAGTGGCGCGCAAGCAGCATTATTTTCAGGTTTTTCTACAATCGTAATGATGCCAAATACTAATCCAGCGATTGATAATGCTGAACTTGTAAAAAAAATAAAAGATAAAATTTCTAAATTAAATTTACCAATAGAAATAATAATTTGTGGAGCAATAAGTAAAAATCGAGAAAGTAAAGAATTATCAGAAATAGAAGAAATGGTTAAAGCAGGAATAAAAATGATTAGTGATGATGGTTCATCAGTAAAAAATGCAGGAATATTACGAGAAGCAATGGAATTAGCAAAAAGGAATAATTTAATTATTTCATCACATTGTGAGGATAATGATTTAACTAATAAAGGTGTTTTTAATGAAGGAAAAATTAGTCAAAAATATAAAATAAAAGGAATGCCAGCAATAGCAGAAGAAATAATAATAGAAAGAGATTTGCGTTTAGCAGAATTTACAAATTGTAAAATACATATTCAACATTTATCAACAGCAGAAGGATTAAATATAATAAAAAGATTTAAAGAAAAAAATGTAAAAGTAAGTTGTGAAGTTACTCCACATCATTTAATTTTTTCGGAAGATGATATTGAAGAAAATAATTTATCAAATTATAAAATGAATCCACCATTGAGAAGAAAAGAAGATTGTGAAAAATTAATAGAAGGAATAAAAGAAGGAATAATAGATTGTATAGCAACAGACCACGCACCACATTCAGAAGAAGAAAAAAAAGTAAATATTGAAAAAGCACCATTTGGAATAATTGGATTTGAAACTGCACTAATATCATTATATCATTATTTAATAAAAAATAAAAAAATAAGTTGGAATGATTTAGTTCGAGTATTTACAAATAATCCAAGAAAATTATTAAATTTAGAATCAATAAATATAGCAGTAAAAAATAAAGCAAATTTAATTGTTTTTAATCCAGATGGGCAAACAAAATTTAATAAAGAATATTTTAAATCAAAAAGTAAAAACACACCATTATTAAATAAAACATTAGATGGAGAAATAGAAAAGATAATTATAGAAAATAAAATAATAAATAAAGAAAAAAGTGGTGAAATATGCAAGAACAAAAATGTCAAATAATAAAAAATATAAATATAGCAAAGAATATTTATTTAATGGAATTAAAATTAAAAGAAAATGAAAAAAGTAATGCAGGACAATTTATACAAATATTATGCCGTCAACCAGAACAGGTTGACCCATATTTAAGAAGACCGTTTAGTATTTTTTTTCAAGAAAAAGAAAAATTACAGATAGTATATAAGGTCATAGGAAAGGGAACAAAATATTTAAGCAATTTACAGAAAGATAGTTATGTTTCAATTATTTATCCACTTGGGAATGGATTTAGTATTCAAGAAAAAGATAAAAAAGTTTTGATAATTAGTGGAGGAATTGGTATAGCAGGCTTAAATTATTTAATAAAAATATTAGAACAAAAAAATATTTATTATAAATTACTTGCTGGTTTTGAAAGTAAAGAAAGTATGCCAGAATTTGTAAATAATTATAAATTTGAAAAAAGGATAATTTTTAATGAAGAAGGATTTGTAACAGATTTATTAGAAAGAGAAGAATTAAAAAAATATGATAAAGCATATATTTGTGGTCCAATGTTGATGATAAAAAATACAATAAAAAAAATAGAGTATAAAATAAATGATATAGAAGTATCACTCGAAGAAAGAATGGGATGTGGAATTGGGATATGTTATACCTGTCCAGTAAAAAAGAAAAATGAAGATGGTTATTATCGTGTTTGTAAAGATGGTCCAGTCTTTAAATATTCTCTAATAGAAATAAATTAAAAAATTTTTTTCTTTTTACTTGAAATTTAAAAATAATAATATATAATAAAAAAAAATTTTTGAGGAGGTGTTAAATTTATTTTTTTATGAATGAAAGATATGTAATGAGTTTATTTGAAGAAAAGGAAAACAAATCAGAAGAGATTGACCCATTGGGGTATTTAGGTAATGAAAGGAAATACTCATTATTAAACAAGGGTCGGGGGATAAGTAAAAATCGAATAAATACAACAAAAATTAATTTTGATAGATTACATTTCATAAAGCAATTTTATCCAAATGCAACAATAGAAGATTGGCAAAATTGGCGTTGGCAAATAAGAAATAGTATTATTTGCTTTGACCAATTAAAAAATTTTCTTAATTTTTCAGATGAAGAATATCAGGCATTATTAACACATAAAGATAGATTACCATTAAGAATAACACCATATTATGCAAGTTTAATAGATAGAGATAATCCATCACAGGCAATAAGACGATGTGTAGTTCCAACAATAAATGAATTTATAATAAATGAAGGAGAAGCAGAAGACCCATTATCAGAAGAAAACCAAAGTCCAGTTGAAGGTATAGTACATCGTTATCCAGATAGAGTTTTATTTTTATCAACAGGTTTTTGTTCTTCAAATTGTAGATATTGCACGCGTTCAAGAATGGTTGGTCAGCCAGGTCAAAGTTATTTTAATAAAGAGAAATGGGATATAGCAATAGAATATATAAAATCACATAAAGAAATAAGAGATGTATTAATTTCAGGTGGAGACCCATTAACTTTACTTGATGAACATATTGAATATTTACTATATAATTTGTATAAAATATCACATATTGAAATAATTAGAATAGGCACAAAAGTGCCAGTAGTATTACCAATGCGAATAACAAAAGAATTAGTTAAAGTATTAAAAAAATATCATCCATTATGGATGAATATACATTTTACCCATCCAGATGAAATTACACCAGAAGTATCAAATGCATGTGCAATGCTTGCTGATGCTGGTATTCCGCTCGGTAGTCAGACAGTATTATTAAAAGGCATAAATGATGATGTAGAAACAATGAAAAAATTAGTTCATCTATTAGTTAAAAATAGAGTAAGACCATATTATATTTATCAGTGTGATCCAATAATAGGTTCAAAACATTTTCGCACTTCAATTGAGAAAGGGCTTGAAATAATAAAAGGACTACGTGGTCATACAACAGGATTTGCTGTGCCAACTTATGTTATTGATGCACCAGGCGGCGGCGGAAAAATACCATTATTGCCACAATATTATATTGGTAAAGAAAATAATAACATTATCTTAAAAAATTACGAAGATAAAATTTTTATTTATCCAGAACAATAAATATTTATGCTAATTGGAATTACCTATGATTTAAAAGAAGATTATCTTGCAGAAGGCTATAATGAAGAAGAAGTTGCTGAATTTGATGCAGTTGAAACAATTGATGCAATAAATCAATCAATCCAAAAGTTAGGTTTTCAAACTGAAAAAATTGGTAATGTAAAAAATTTAATAAAAAAATTAAACGAAAAAAAAAGATGGGATATTGTTTTTAATATATGTGAAGGACTATATGGATTAGCACGCGAAGCATTAGTTCCTTCTTTACTTGATGCTTATAAAATTCCATATTTTTTTTCTGACCCATTAGTTCTTTCATTGACACTTCATAAAGGTTTGACAAAAACCATAGTAAAATACCATAATTTACCAACCCCTGATTTTATTGTAATAAATTCTATTTCTGATTTAAATAATTTTTCATTAGATTATCCTTTATTTGTAAAACCAGTAGCAGAAGGCACTGGCAAAGGAATAAATTCAAATTCAATAGTTTTTAATAAAAAAGATTTACTTAATATCAGTGAAGAATTATTAAAAAAATTTAATCAACCAGTATTAATTGAAAAATATTTAAAAGGAAGAGAATTTACTGTTGGCATAGTAGGTAATGATAAAAATGCGAAAGTTGTTGGGATAATGGAAATAATCTATAAAGAAAATGCAGATAAAAATATATATTCATTTAAAAATAAAAAAAATTATCTTGATGTAATTGAATATAAAGTTCCAGAAAAATTAATATCAGAAAAATGTTCAGAACTTGCATTAAAAATATATAAAGTATTAAATTGTAAAGATTGTAGTAGAATTGATATTAGATGTGATTCAGACGATGAACCATATTTTCTTGAAATAAATCCATTACCAGGTCTTCATCCAATTGATTCTGATTTACCTATTCTTTGTTCATTAAATAAAATTGATTATGATACATTAATTAAAATGATAGTAAAATCAGGATTAGAACGATTAAAAATAAAATATAATTTTAGGTGAAGTATATGAAGAAAAAAATAAATAGTGAAAAAGCTCCAAAAGCAATAGGACCATATTCACAAGCAATTATTGCAAATGATTTAATTTTTGTATCAGGCCAATTACCACTTGTTTATAAGACAGGAAATTTAGTCGAAGGGGATATAGGGAAACAGACAGAAATTATTTTTGAAAATATAAAAAACATCTTAAATGAAGTTGGATGTTCAATAGATGATATAATTAAAACAACAATTTATTTAAAAGATTTAAATGATTTTGCAGTTGTGAATGAAATTTATAAAAAATATTTTAATGAACCATATCCAGCAAGAACAACAATAGAAGTTTCAAATATTCCAAGAAATGCAAAAATATTAATTGATGTAATTGCTTCATATAAGAAATAATATATATGAATAAATCATCATATCTAATAATTGTAATTTTTTTTATATGGGGAATATTTTTATTTGTTGGGACATTTCATTTTTTAAAAAAAAAGCCAATTTTAGAAGATTTTTATGTAAAATACAATAATGTTATTAGTATAAATAATAAACCACATTATTTTTATCCCAATGAATTTAATCCATATTTTCCAGCAGTTGCATTATTATATTTACCTTATAGTTTGTTTAACTATAATATTGCAGTAATTCTGTTTTTTTTTACAAATTTATTACTTTATTTTTTTTCAATATATTTTTTATATCATAAATTAGCGATAAATAATATTCTTATATTTATTGTAATGTTATTATTTTTACCTGCATTACAAACTATTTATTTAGGTAATACTAATGTTATTATTTTATTTTTTTTAGTTTTATTTTTATTTTTTAACAATAATTCAGATTTTTTACAGGCTTTTTTTCTTGTCATTTTATTTATCATAAAATTATATGCTATTTTCTTTTTAATTTATTTTTTACTTAATAAAAAATATAAAATAATAATGTATTTTTTTAGTATCTTAATTGGCATAATGCTTTTTTCCTTAATTTTTATTGATTATCAAAATTATATTATTTATTTTACAAAAATTATTTTTGATTATAGAAGTGCATGGATAGTGCGAACAATCAGTAATCAATCAGTATTAGCATTATTATATAAATTGTTTGGGCACACAATTGAAAATACAATACCAGTTTTTTATTTTCCAAAAATTATATTTCCTATATATTATTTTTATTTATTCATTATTTTTACTCTCTTAATTTTACTTACAAAAAAAATTAAAGAAAAAAATTTTATACTAAATATTTATATTATTTTTATTATTTTAATTTTTGCAGTTAATTGGTATCACACTTTTACTATCTTATTAATTCCATTGATTTATTATTACTATTTAACAAAAGATAAAAAAATATTAGATTTAGAAAGAGTAATTTTCCTTATTTCATTTATTCTAATTATTATTGATTATAATCCAGAAAATTTAACTAAAAAATTTCAATTATTATTAACAGCACCAAAATTATACGGAACAATTTTATTATTATTTCTTTATTTAAATTATTGGAAAAGAATGAAGAATTAGAGATTATATTTTTGAATTAAAAAATCTTCTAATATTTTGAATGCTTTAGCGCGATGACTTATTTGATTTTTTATATCAAGTGATAATTCCCCAAAAGTAAAATTATAACCATCAGGAATAAAGATAGGGTCAAAACCAAATCCTTTTGTTCCACGAATTTTTTCAGCAATTTTTCCAGTGCATTTTTCTGTTATTGTTTTTTTAAAATCCTGATTAATAAATACAACCGAACAAATATATTGAGCAAATCTTTGTGTAGTATTTTTCATTTGCTCAATAATATATGAATTTTTTTCAAAATAAGATAAATTGCTTAAAAAACGAGCAGATTGAACACCAGGTTTGAAATCAAAAAATTCAATTTCAATTCCACTATCATCAGAGCAGGTTGGTAATTTTGTTTGTTCAAAAACATATTTTGCTTTTATATAAGCATTTTCTTCATAAGTATTACCTGTTTCTTCCGGTAATTTCGTTATTTGTAAATCATTGCAATCCAAAAGTTCAATTTTATTTGTAGAAAAAATTTTTTTTATTTCAATTTTTTTATGAGTATTTAATGTGGCTAAAACTAATTTCATAAATAATTTAATAATTCCTTTAATTGAGTAATTGTTATAAAACCATTATCAACAGAAGCAAAGTGATATTTCCAACTATCAGGTCTTTTTAAATAAAACGCATTTATTCCTAATTTAATTGCTGGTTCAATTTCACCTTTCAATGAATCGCCAACTATATAACAATTAGTATAATCATAATTATTACAGATTTTTTTTAGATGTTCAGATTTTTTTTCACCAACAACAAAAATTTCTTTGAAATATTTATCAAGATTATTTTTATAAATTTTATTTTTTTGAATTTCATCTTCACCAAGAGTATAAACTACAAGGTCATAATTATTATATAATTTTTCTAAAACAAATTTTGTATCATCAAATAATTCTGGTATTTGTTCAAAAACATTTTTACCTATTTTAAAATATTTATTAGATAAATCCTGATTAAATGGTAAATTATATTTATTACATAAAAATTTATAAGTTTCAACAAAAGAAGTAGGAAAGCGTTCTCTTGAAAAGCCATATTTTTCTATTTGTTGAATATCTATTTCTTCTTGTAAATTTTTAATTTCATCATAGTTAAGATTAATAGTATTTAAATCATTGATTATTGAGACAATAAATTCATTTATTTGTCGATTATATAAAACACCAGTTTTAACGAGCGTATCATCAAGGTCAAAAATAATTAATTTATCCATAATTTAATTTCCTTTAGAAAAATAAATTTTTTATACATATATATAAAACTATAAAAAAATCAAGAAAAATAATAAAATTATAGATTGACATTAGTAAGAAAATTTATTATAAAAAAATATTATGAAATATACAGAAGCAAAATTTAATCGAGTATTTATATTACGACTTGAAGATGGCGATATAATTCACGAGACAATAGAAAAATTTGCAAAAGAAAAAAATATAAAATCAGCAGTAGTAATACTACTCGGTGGTGCAGATAAAGATAGTAAATTAGTTGTAGGACCAAAAGAAAGTAGAGCAGCAAAAATAGAACCGATGGAATATATATTAAATAATGCTTATGAAATGTTAGGAGTAGGCACAATTTTTTTAGATGAAAAAAATGAACCAATTTTACATTTGCATATAAGTGCAGGCAGAGAAGCACAAACAATCACAGGTTGCATAAGATTAGGAGTAAAAACCTGGTATATTGGTGAAGTAATAATAATTGAACTGACAGATTGTAAGGTAATAAGAAAATATGATACTGACACTGGTTTTAAATTAATGACGCCGATTTAATTTTTAACAATTTATTTCCAATATTTCATTCCAATTAGTTGTATATCTTTTGGAAAGTTGATTGCGTTGCATTTTCCATAAATTATTTAAACCAAGTGCTAAATATTTTATAGTATTATTTCCATATTTTTCATTTATCTTATCAATTACATTCATTAATTTTTCTTCTTTTAATATATCATTAAAATTTTTTTCTTCAAATAAATTTAATTCAATTTTTTCTTTTGAAATTATTTCTGTAAACATAACACCTGCTTTTTTATATTTATAATCAGGTTTAAAAATTTTTTCCAAACAAATTATTGCATACTTAATTAAAGTTCCAGTATTTGCAGTAGCAATAGGTAATTTTGTCGTATAAATATTTGCATATTGTGGTTCATCTTTTTTAAATCTATTTGTTGCAATAAAAACAGAAATGTTTTTAGTAACAGAATTTTGAGCCCTTAATTTTTCTGCTGCAATTGTAGTATAATTCGAAATTGCTTCTTTTAATTCAAAAAAATTAGAAACATCTTTTCCAAAAGAACGAGAACTAACAATACTCTTTTTTGGCTGTGGTATTTCATTTAATTCAAAACATATATCACCTTTTAGTTCATATTTAATTTTTAAACCAATTATTGTAAGATTTATTTTTAGCCAATTATCATCAGAATTTATGTAATCAAAAATAGTATAAATATTTCTTTTATTTAATTTATCTTTTTGTTTTTGTCCAATGCCCCATATTTCTTCTACTTTTATTTCTTTAAAAAGTTTTTCTATATTTTCACATTCATTTATATTAAATACACCCTTATAATCAGGATTTTTTTTAGCAATCTCACAACTTAATTTTGCTAATGTTTTTGTTTTACCAATACCAATTGAAATAGGAACACCAATCCATTTTTTTATTTTATTTTTTATTTCAAAACAATATTGAGTTAAAGAATTTTGTTTGAATTTTTTAAAAGACAAAAATGCTTCATCAATAGAATAAATTTCTATATCAGGAGAAAAATTTAAAAGAGCATTCATAACACGAAAAGAAATATCGCTATATAATTCATAATTGGATGAAAAAACAAAAACATTATGTTTTTTAATTATATCCTGAATTTTAAAAAAAGGAGAGCCAAAAGGAATATTTAATTGTTTTGCTTCATTTGATAAAGCAACGACACAGCCATCATTATTTGATAAAATAATAACAGGTTTATTTTTTAATTTTGGATTAAATATTCTTTCACAAGAAACATAAAAATTATTACAATCAACAAGTGCAAACATAAAAAATTAAACTTTATGAATTACATAAGTTACAACGCCCCAGATTTCAAAATCCATATTTTTATTTATTTTAATTGGTTCATAATCATCATTTTCAGGCATTAAATAAATTTCATCATCAATAATTTTTATCCTTTTTACTAAAAATTCACCATCAAGAATAGCAATAATAATATTATTATTTTGTGGAGTTAATGCTCTATCAACAATTAAAATATCAGCAGAATGAATACCAGCATTTACCATAGAATTGCCCTTAACTCTAATAAAGAAAGTAGCTTCTGGATGTTTAATCAAATACTCATTCAAATCTAATTTTTTTTCAGAATAATCATCAGCAGGCGAAGGGAAACCAGCAGAAATATGCACATCATCAATAAAAGGTAAAAATAAAACTTTTGATTTTTCAAATTTATAAATTTCAAATTGTTCATTAGAATTTGTTTTTTTATTTTTTGACATATTTTTTATATATAAAAATTTTTCTTAAATTGCAATAAATTTTTATTATTTTAAAAAACTAAAATTATTTTTGATTGTCGATCTCAAAAATAAATATTTTCAAATAAAAATTATTTTATTAACTTGACAAAAAAAGAAAAATAAATTATAAAGGTCAACCAAAAAAAGTTGACCATATTATGAATGATAAAAAACGATTTAAAAATGTAATATTATTTGATATATATAAGAATATTTTAACAGAAAAACAACAAAATATTTTTCAGTTGTATTATGATAATGATTATTCAGAAAAAGAAATAGCAAAAGAATTAAATGTATCAAAACAATATATATCAAAAACATTAAAAATAATTGAGAAGAAATTAGAAGATTATGAAAAGAAACTAAAATTATTAAAAAAAGCAAAAGGAAAGAAAAATGTTTGAAAGTCTAACAGATAAATTTCAAGAGATATTTAAAAAAATAAAAGGCGTAGATAAAATAACAGAAAGCAATATAAATGAAGCAGTGCGCGAAGTCAGACTTGCACTATTAGAAGCAGATGTAAATTTTCAAGTAGTAAAAGAATTAATAAATAATATAAAAGAAAAAGCAATAGGCGAAAAAGTAATTAAGAGTTTAACACCAGTTCAACAATTTATAAAAATAGTAAATGAAGAATTAATAAAATTTATGGATAGTCCAGATAGTGGACTGAAATTGGATAGCACACCATCAGTAATAATGCTTGTAGGTTTGCAGGGTTCAGGAAAAACAACAACAGCAGCAAAATTAGCAAATTTAATAAGAAAAGAAGGATATAAACCAATGTTAGTAGCAGCAGATGTTTATAGACCAGCAGCAATAGAGCAATTAATAAAATTAGGTGAACAATTAAACATACCAGTTTATTCAGTTCCTGGCTCAAAGCAACCAGTAGAAATAGCAAAGAATTCGATAAAAGAGACATTAAAAGCAGGTTGTAATGTAACAATAATAGATACCGCAGGAAGATTACATATTGATGATGAAATGATGAATGAAGTTTCAGAAATCAGCAAAGAAGTAAAACCAAATGAAATATTATTTGTAGCAGATGCAATGTCAGGACAGGATGCAGTAAATGTAGCAAAAGAATTTAACAATCGATTGCCAATAACAGGAATAATATTAACAAAATTAGATGGTGATGCGCGCGGTGGTGCAGCAATATCAGTTAAGTATGTAATAAATAAACCAATTAAATTTGTTGGTGTAGGCGAAAAGATAGATAATTTAGAGAAATTTTATGCTGATAGAATGGCATCACGCATTCTTGGAATGGGTGATATTTTAAGTTTAATTGAAAAAGCAGAAAAAACAATATCAGAAGAAGAAGCAAAAAAATTAGAAGAAAAATTAAAAAAAGGGAAATTTGATTTAGATGATTTTTTAAATCAATTACAGCAAATTAGATCAATGGGTTCATTTGAACAATTATTAACAATGATACCTGGATTTTCGCAATTAAAAGAATTAAAAGCATTTGCTCCAACAGAGAAAGATATAAAAAAGACAGAAGCAATAATACAATCAATGACAAGGAAAGAACGAGCAAATCCAGAAATATTAAATAATAGTAGGAAATTAAGAATAGCAAAAGGGAGTGGCACAACATTGAACGATATAAACAAATTGTTAAAACAATATTATATGTTACAAAAGATGATGAAAAGTATGAGTAAAATGAATCCAATGAATTTAATGAAAAATTTTGAAGGTTTATTTGGCAAAATGTTTTAATTAAGAAGATATATAATTTAAAAAAAATTATTAAAAGGAGGTAATTTTTTTTGGCAGTAAAAATTCGATTAACAAGATTTGGTAAAAAGAAAAAACCATTTTATCGTATTGTTGTTGCTGATAATGATTTTTCAAGAGATGGTAGAATAGTAAAGCAAATTGGGTACTATGACCCACAGTTAGAAAAATTAGAAATTAAAGAAGAAGAAGCACTTGAATGGTTAAGTAAAGGTGCAATACCAACACCAACAGTAAAAAGTTTATTTAAAAGAAAAGGTATAAATAAAAAATTACATGAAATGAAATATGCAAAAAAAGAAAGCAAATAATTCTGAAGAAGAATTTATTTGCATTGGAAAAATAATAAAAACTTATGGAAATAAAGGCGAAGTTTTGCTTTTACCTTTTATTGAAGAATTGAATATTTTTAAAAAACTAAATTATTTGTTTGTATTAAATAATTATAAATTAAAAATAGTAGATACAAAATTTATTCGAAAAGGAATTATTTTGAAATTTGAAAATTTTTATAATGCTAATCAAGCAAATATGTTAGTAAATGAGTTATGCTATATTGAAAAAAAATTATTAGATAAGAAATTAGAAAAGAATGAGTATTATGTTAATGATATTATTGGAGCGGAAGTATTTGATAAGAATGATAAATATTTAGGAAAAATAAAGAATATAATATTTACAGGTGCAAATGATGTATGGGAAATTATTAATGAAGATAAAGAGTATTTATTACCATCGATAAATGATACGATAGAAAAAGTTGATTTAGAGAAAAATAAAATAATAATAAAAAATTATGAAGATTATTTTATATAAAGTATGAAGAGAATAAATATATTAACAATATTTCCAGAATTTTTTTCAGGAATATTAACAACAGGATTAATAGCAAAAGCACTTGCTGAAAAAATAGTTGAGATAAATATAATAAATATAAGAGATTATAGTGAAGATAAACATAAAAAAGTAGATGATGAGCCTTATGGTGGCGGTGCTGGTATGGTTTTTAAAATAGAACCAATTTATAATGCATTAAAAAAATTGAATTTATTAAATAAAGCAGAAATAATACTTTTTTCACCAATAGGAAAATTATTAAAACAAAATGATTTTAAAGAATTAGTAAAAAATGATGAAATAGCATTAATATGCGGAAGATATGAAGGAGTAGATTTTCGAGTGGCAGAACATATTGCAACAAAAATTTATTCAATTGGCGATTATATAATTCAAGGTGGAGAAATAGCTGCTGCTGTTTTACTTGAAGGTTTTTTAAGATTGGTTCCAGGTTTTGTAGGAAATGATGAGTCAATAAAATATGAATCGTATGAAGATAATTTACTTGAATATCCACAATATACAAGACCACAAAATTTTAATGGCTGGCAAGTACCAGAAGTTTTATTATCAGGTAATCATCAATTAATAAAAGAATGGCGTGAAAAAAAAAGATTGGAATTAACAAAGAAATATAGAAATGATTTATATAATAAATATATTAATTGAAAGGAGAAAATGATTATGGATTTAATTGAAGTAGTAGAAAAACAATATATGAAAGAAAAAGCACCAAAATTCAAAGTTGGCGACCAGGTAAAAGTTTATATTAAACTAAAAGAGGCAAAACGCGAACGCTCACAGGCATTTGAAGGTGTAGTAATTAGTATAAGAGGTTCTGGCTTAAGAACAACTTTCACAGTTCGTCGTGTAACTGGCGGTTATGGAATAGAACGAACATTTCCATTACATTCACCAATAATTGAGAAAATAAAAGTAGTTAAAAAAGGTGAAGTTCGCAAAGCAAAACTATATTATTTAAAAGGGAAAAGTAAAAAAGAAGCGCGAATAAAAGAAGCAAAAAGAGCACTAATAAGTAATGGAAATAAAGTAGAAGAAAATAAAACAACAGAAGAAATAAAACAAGAAGCACCAGTAGCAGAAGCATAACATCAAAATAGTTATAAAATTTTGAATGTTTAAAAAAGAGAAAATATTTATTTTTCTTCCAATAATTTTTTTTATACTCTTTTTTTATAAATTTATTTTTCTAAAAGAAATTTTTTTTTCAGAAGATATAATGCGTTGTTCCTTACCTTTAAGGAATTTCGCAACTAATGAATTTAATAAAGGAAAAATTCCATTCTGGTCACCATATTTATATTCTGGTTTTCCAGTTTTTGCAGCAGCACAGGATGGTTTATTTTATCCATTTAATATTATTATTTATAAAATTTTGCCGGTGTATTATGCTTTAACATTTTCTCAAATTTTTTCTTTTTTTCTTGCATTTTTATCAACATTTTTTTTTATTAGATTTTTTAATATTTCTTATTTATCAGCAACAATCGGAGCAATTATTTTTTCACTGAGTGGTTTTCCTATTACTCATTATAGAAATATTGCTTTTATTGCAGGTTATCCATATTTGCCTTTAATACTACTTTTTTTATTAAAATTTTTTCAAACAAAAAAAAATAAATACTTAATTTTATTTACATTATCATTATCATTTCAATTTTTATCAGGTCATCCACAATTGCCTTTTTATTCGATTTTAACCATTATCATTTATCTTGCATATTTATTTTATAAAAAAGAAAAAGATTATTTCAAAAATTCATTGACTATAATAATATTTATTTTTTTGAGTTTTTTACTTGTTGCTTTTCAATATTTCCCACTTTATTCATTATCAAAAGAATGTGGAAATTTAGATATTTCAAAATATGATTATATAACTTATCGTTCAATGCCATTTTATTTGTATTTACAGTTTTTATTTCCTTTTATTAATGGTTCACATTCATTTAATTGTTATTATGGACCAGAAGATTTTTTTGAATTAACAATTTTTATTTCTATCACTGCTTTTATTGTTATTTTAATTAATTTAAAAAAATTATTTAAATTACAGGAATTTAAGTTCTTTTGGTTATTAGGTTTTTTTGCTATATTTTTTTCTATTGGTTCTTTAAATCCTTTATATAGAATTTTAGCATATATTCCGCCATTTAATTTTTTTCGTGTTCCTGCGCGATATAATTATCTTCTTATATTTGTTCTTTCACTTTTTTTTGCTAAATCTTTTGATTTATTATTTATTGATAAATTTGAAAAGAATAAAAAAATAACCAAATTAATCATAATATTATTTATTATTTTTTTTACTGGTTTTATTTTAATTTTTTGTTTTCAAAAAAATTTTATAACCAATTTTAAAACAGAATTATTATCAAATAAACAATATATAATAAAATACATAACTAATTATAAAAGATATGGTGCAGAATTTTATATAAAAAAATTAGATAAAATATTAAATTTTCAAAAATGGAATTTTTTAATTATCAGCATGATTTATTTAGTAAATTTTTTTATTCACAAAATAAATAATTTTCAAATAAAAAAATATTTATTAGTGTTGATAATATTAATAGAAATTTTTCTATTTGGATTTTTAGTAATAGAAACAAATCATAAAAATTATTTTACCAAAGAGCCAAAAATATCACAATATTTAAAAGAAAAAAATCAAAATAATTTTTATAGAATATATTCGTGGAATCGAGGAAAAATGTATTCAAAGTTTAAAGATTATGATGGTTATTTTTTTGATTTATCACCTTATGAATTCTGGCGAAATTTCTTAAATGAAAATTATGCAAATTTATTTAATATACATTCATTTGGGGGAGATAATACATTAGTTTATTTGCGTTATCGTGAATTAGAAAAAAGAATTAAATCAGGAAATTATGATTTATTAAAGATTTATTCAACTAAATATTTAATCACAGGAATACCAATAACAAATATTAACGCAAAAGAAATAAAATTTTATTTAAACGAATTTAATGATAATGTATATATATATGAATTTGATAATTATTTGCCATTGTATTATTTTGTAGATAATTTTTTTGCTGTAGATAATAGCGAAGAAGCATTAAATGCAGTAATTAAAAATTTAGATAAAATAATTAAAGGTGAAATGATTGTTATTGAAAATTTTGAAGAGAGTAAAAACATAAAAAAATTTGAAAGAGAAACAAATTCAAAGATAAGATTAATTGATTATGATTATACAAGAATTAAATTTGAGATAATAAATGAAAGTGCTGGATTTCTGATTTTTAATGAAGCATATTTTCCAGAATGGCAAGTAAAAATAAATAATAAAATAAGCAAAATATATAGGACAAATTATTATGTTAAATCAGTTTTTATATCAGAGCCAGGAACTAATATTATTGAAATTTATTATAGTAAAAAATCATTTTATATAGGTTTAATATTTTCAGTTTTTAGTTTATTTATTCTTATTATTTTTCTAACAAGAATAAATTAAAAAATGAAATTAACTTTAGAAATTTTGGATAAAAAAATAATTTGACATAAAAAATTTTTTATTTTAAAAATAATAAAAAAAAGAAGTAGGAAAAAGAAAAATGCCATTATATAAATATAAAGCATTAGATCGCACAGCAAAAGAAATAAATGGGACAATAGAAGCAGCAAATGAAAAAGCAGCAATAGGAACATTACGAGGCCAGGGATTAAGATTACTTGAAATAAAAGAGACAAAAGGCGGCGGTGGAGGATTTTCATTACCATTACCTTTTTTAAAAAAAGATAAAATAAAAGAAGCAGAAATAGTTGGTTTTACAAGACAATTAGCAACATTATTAGCAGCAGGCTTACCATTATTAAGATGCTTAAATATATTGAATGAACAAATTCAAAACCAAAAATTAAAAGCAATAGTAAATCAGATATCACAGGATGTTCAAGGTGGAGCATCATTTTCAGATGCATTAGCAAAACATCCAATATTCAACAAATTATATATAAATATGGTGAAAGCAGGCGAAGTAGGTGGAGTGCTGGAAGGAATAATGAACAGATTAGCAGTGTTTGGCGAAAAGTCATTAGAATTAAAGATGAAAATAAAAGGAGCAATGACATATCCAATAATAATGATGACAGTTGCAGTAACAGTTGTTTCATTTTTATTAGTTGCAGTTTTACCAACATTTGTAAATATGTTTAAAGAAATGAAAGTACAATTACCAGCGCCAACATTATTTGTAATTGGATTAAGTGATTTTCTTGTTTCGTTTTGGTGGTTATTAATTATAATTGTAGTAGGAGTAATAATAGGGATAAAGCAATATAGAAAATCGCCCGAAGGATTATATAAAACAGATAAAATAAAATTAAAAATACCAGTATTTGGACAATTAGGCTTAAAATCAGCGACAGCACAATTAACACGAACATTAGGGACATTATTACAAAGTGGTGTACCAATTTTACAGGCATTACAAATAGTTCGAGAAACAGTACCAAATGAAGTAATAGCACGAGTGCTTGATGATGTATCAGAAAGTATAGCAGCAGGAAATACAATGTCCGAACCATTAGCCAAAGCAAAAATATTTGATGTAATGGTTCCACATATGATTGCAGTAGGAGAAGAAACAGGTGCAGTTGATCAGATGCTAATAAAAATAGCAGACCAATATGATGTAATAGTTGATGAAATGGTTGCAGCATTATCATCAATGCTTGAACCATTTTTAATTATTTTTATGGGTGGTGCAGTTGGTCTAATTGTTATGGCTTTATTCTTACCAATGTTTGAATTAATTAATGTTGTTGGCTAAAATAAAATCAATATGAAAATATCAGATGCATTATTAATCGGTAGATATATACAAAAATCATCATTTTTTCATTTGCTAAATTCACCAATTAAAATTCTAATTATTTTTTTTTATACCATAATTATTTTTTTATTAAATGAAACAGGTTTATTATTTTTGTTTTTTATTGTTTTAATTTTTTCTTTTCTTTCAAAAATAAATTTTTTTATTTTGATAAGAGGTATAAAACCAATTATTGTTTTATTAATTATAACATTTATTCTAAATTTGATTTTTATTCAAACAGGAAAAGAGATAAGCATACCAATTATAAATATAAAAATAAGTGAAGAAGCATTAAGAACAAGTGCTGTATTTTCGTTGCAAATAATTTTGGCAATGTTTTTTGCTGAAATATTAACATTTACAACTACACCAATTGAACTAATAAAAGGAATAGAGATATTATTGAAACCATTAAAAAAATTGAAATTACCAATAATGCAAATTTCATTAATGTTTGTAATTGCTTTAAAATTTATTCCAATAACATTACAGGAACTTGAAAATATAATAAGTTCACAAAAAATACGTGGTATAAATTTGAAAAATTTAAAACTAAATCAAAAAATATTTTATTTTATCTCATTGATAATACCATTATTTGTAGTGACATTAAAAAAGACAGAACATTTAGCAATCGCACTTGAAATGAAATGTTTTAATCTTTTACCAGTTGAAAAAAAAGAAAAGAAAAACACAATAAAATTTATTGAAATTATATTTTTTATTTTTAATATACTTATTATAAGTTTTGTTTTAATAAATTTTTTTTCAAAAAAATATATGTAAATGTTTAATAAGTTTATTTCAATATGGATTACAATTCTAATATTAATTTTAATTGGCTTAATAATGGTTTATAGTTCAACAATACAAAAAGAAAGACATTTTTTCTTTAAACAATTTATCTGGATTTTATGCTGTTTTATAATATTTATTCAAATAAAAAAATTACCAATAAATTTTTATATAAATTATTTTTATTTTTTTTATGCTATTGGGATATTTTTATTAATACTTGTTTTATTTATTGGCAAACGAGTGCATGGTTCTAAAAGTTGGCTTGATTTTTATTATTTTTCTTTTCAACCATCAGAATTATACAAAATAATTTTTATTTTATCATTAGCAAAATTAATATTTATTGATTATAAAAAAAATCATTTATTTATAATCCTTCTAAAAATTTTTTTCTTTATTTTTTTACCAATAATTTTAATTTATTTTCAGCCTGATTTTGGTTCTATTTTAATTTATTTACTCATTCTTTTTTCTTTAATTTATATTAGATTTCTCAGTAATTATTTGACATTTTTTTTCTGTTCATTTTTTATTTTTTTTGTATTATTTATTTTTCAAAAAATTATCCAAATCTATAATATTACGCCAAAAAATAATATGATAATGCTAATAATAAATATTTTTACATCAATAAAATTTTTAATATTTTTTCTTTTGTTTCTTATAATATTAAAAATATTTAAAATAATTTTTTTAAAAAATTCAAAGAAGTTTGTGATTTTTTTGATAATATTTACAATTATTTTTTTTTCATCTAATTACTTAGCAAATTTATTTATAAAGAAAATGAAGTATTATCAAATTCAGCGATTAATCGTTTTTTTAAATCCTTTTATTGACCCACTTGGTTATGGCTATAATTCAATACAATCATTAATTGCAATTGGTTCTGGTGGCTTAACAGGTAAAGGATTATTTAAAGGCACACAAAGTAGATTAGGTTTTTTACCAGAAAAAAGAACTGATTTTATTTTTTCTGTAATTTGTGAAGAATTAGGTTTTATTGGTGGTTTTCTTATTTTAACACTTTATTTTTTTCTTCTTTTTAAATTATATAATTTTATTATTAGATTAGAAAATAATTATATGCAATTTATTGGTTATGGAATTTTTTTTATGACATTTTTTGAAATTATTATAAATATTTCAGTTTCATTATCATTAATACCAACAATAGGTTTGCCTTTACCATTTATTAGTTATGGTGGTTCTTCATTATTAAAATTTACAATTGCTTATTCAATGATTTATAGAATTTTAAATGATGATTTATGAATCTAATAAATTACACAAAACCAGCACAATATACAAATAATGAAATAAATCTAACAAAAAAAGAATGGACATATAATGATTATAAAATATTGTTAGTTTTTCCTGATACTTATGATGTAGGAATGTCGCATTATGGTTTTTTACTCATTTTTGAGCAATTATCAAGAATGAAAAATGTAATCGTTGATAGAATTTTTATGCCTTATCCTGATTATTACAATTTTTTATTAAATAATAAAAATAATTTTCGTTCATTACATTACAAAAAACATTTTAAAGAATTTGATTTAATTGCAGTTTCTTTTGCTTATGAATTATCATATATAAATTTTATAAAGATACTTGAACTTAGCGAAATAAAATATTTTAATTACGAACGAGAAAATAAACCCTTAATAATAGCGGGTGGGCTTTGTGTGTATCATCCTGAAATATTAAAAGATGTAGTTGATTTTTTTTATATAGGAGAATCAGAATTTTTACTTGAAAAAATTATAAATCATTTAATAGAACATAAAAATCAGAAAAAAGAAAAAATTTTATTATCATTAAAACAATTTGAAAATTTATATATACCAAATATAAAAGAAGAAAGTAAAAAATATAGTTCAGCAAAATTATATAATAATTTTACACGACAATTAGTTCCATTAACAAAAATAATTCACAATCGCGGTTTAATAGAAATAATGCGTGGTTGTTTGAATAATTGTAGATTTTGTCAACCTGGTTATGTTTATAGACCATTGCGAATTTTATCAGTTGATGAAATTTACGAATTAACAAAAGAATTATATTATTCAACAGGTTATGAAGAAATAACATATTTATCATTAAGTCCATCTGATTATATTTATATAAATGAGTTAATAATCAAAATATTACCATTTATAAAAGAGAAAAAAATATCAATATCATTTCCATCACAGCGAATAGATAAATTAGATAATGAATTATGTAATTTTTTAATGCAAGGAAAGAAATCAGGATTAACATTAGCAATAGAAGCAGGTACACAAAAATTAAGAGATAAAATAAATAAACAAATAACAGAAGAAGAGATTTATAATGGAGTGAAATATGCAATAAAACATAAATGGCGAAAAATAAAATTTTATTTTATGATTGGTTTACCAGATGAAACAGAAGATGATATAAATTCAATGATAAATTTAATAAATAAAATATCGTATGATTTCAAAAAAGAAATAACACAATTTAATATAACATTGTCAAATTTTATACCAAAACCACACACACCATTTGAAAATTTAATTATTAATTCAATATCAGAATTAACAGAAAAGATAAAGATAATAAAAAGTAGAATAAAATCCAGAAAAATAAATATATCATTTACAGACCCATATCAATCACATTTAGAATATATTTTTTCAACAGGAAATAATGAAGTGATTAAAAATTTGATTAAATATATAGAAAAAGAAAAATATTTAATATTACAGGATAGAAGTGAATATTTTAAAAAAGAAAGTTGGGAAAATTTTATAAAAGAAAATTTTGATTTAAGAGGGAACTGGTCAAAAATAGATATAGGTATATCAAAAGAATATTTTAAAAATGAATATGAAAAATTTAAAAAAGAAAAAATAACAAAAAGTTGTTTTGAAAATAATTGTTCTGGTTGCGGAATAAATTTTTGTCGATTAAAAGAAATAATAAAAATGAAAAGTGAGAAAGAGAATAAAAATTTAGAAATAGAAAAAAGTGAAAAATTACAAAATGAAAAAATAAAATATAGAATTGAATATAAAAGAACAGAACAATTACAATATTTATCAGTAACAGAAATACAAAATTTATGGAATAGAATATTAAGACAATTAGATATAAAATTATCATATTCACAGGGCTTTAATCAACAACCTGAAATGACATTCAGCCCTGCATTACCAGTTGGTATTTTAAGTAATAAAGAATATATAGAATTTTTTACACGAGAAGAAATTAATATAGATTTAATAAAAGAAAAAATAAATTCAATAATAAAAAATATATTTCAAATAAAAAGTATAACAAAAATTTCAAATGAAGAAATAAACGAAATAAATATAAGTAATGGAGTAATAGAATATATAATTGAATTTGAAGAAGAAGCAAAAATAGAAGAAGAAATAAATAAAATAAGTAAAATAGAAAATTTAGAATTTATTAATGAAAAAGGAAAGAAGAAAGAATATGAAATAAAAAAATTTATAAAAGAAATAAAAATTGAAGATAATAAATTAATTTTAAAAATAAAAATAATAAACAGAGAAACAATACCAATAATAAAATTTTTAAAAGAATATTTCGAAATAAATAAAATAAATCAAGTAATAAAAAATGATATAATCATAACTTAATGATTTAATAAAATTTTACAAAAAATAATAATATTTTTGATTGATGAAAATAATGAATTTAAAAATTTTAAAATAAGGAAAGAATTAAAAAATAATTACAAAAAGTAAAAAGAAAAAATAAGATTTTAAAATTGGAAAATTGAAAGTATGAGTTATTAAATTTAGTATGAGATTGGATATATATTTCCTATCAGGGCCGCTGTATTTTAAAATGAGCAGTTTGCATCAGAATTGAATGTATCAAGATAATTAAAAGTATTTATTGATATTTAATCTTATGAAGTAAATTTTCATAAATATCTTTAGGCAAACCATATACTATAATTTCAACAGTAGATATTTTTTTTAAAAAGTTTATACACCACACGATATTTACTGAATTTAAGTTTAAAGTAATCTTTCAGAGAACTTCTTAAATGTTTTCCATTTTTTCAGGATCAATTAACAATCTTTTTTTAATTGTTTTCAAAATTATTTTAACATCACATTGAGATAATTTTTCGAGTTATTATTGTGCATATTTCGAATATACAATTTTATATTCCATATTTTTTTCCATTTCTTCTTGCTATAACAATTTGCCTTTAATCTTTTTGCTTTCTTTAACCATTTCTGACGGGAAATAATCTTCAGCAATTTCAATCAACTCTTGCATATTCTGATATTTTTTGAAGTTAATAAGAACGCCAAAAGGTTTGTCACGATTAACAATTATAATTTCTTCATCGTAATTTTCTTTTAATAAACTTGGAATATTATTTCTAAATTCTGTAACTCCCATAATTATAGAATCCTGTTTTATTTTAAACGGCATATAAATTCTCCTTATAATTTAATTTAAATGTTCAGTAAAAAATTTGATTTCTCAATTAATTATTATTTTTTCAAAAAATATCATAGACAAAATATATATTTTTCTGGCAAATTTCAAATAATATATTTTAGATATTAATTAAGAATAAAATATTCTATTATTGAAAATTTCCAATATAAAAAATCATTTAACTTGACAAAAGAGAAAAATGCATTATAATGAACATTAAAATGCAAAGAGGTAAAAAAATGATTTCATATTTTGAAGCACTTAAAATAATAAATAAAAAAATAAAAGAATTAAATAAAATCGAGGAAAGAAATATAATTGAAGCAGATAAATATATTTGTGCAGAGAATATTTATGCAGATATAAATTTACCATCATTTAATAAATCAATAAGAGATGGATTTGCAGTAAAAACAAATCAAATAAAATTAAATCAAAAATATAAAATAATAGGTGATATAAGTGCAGGAAGTAAAATTGAAAAAATAAAAAAACCATTAGAAAATCAGGCTTATACAATAATGACAGGAGCAGAAATACCGAGTTGGGCTGATGCAGTTATTCAATTTGAAGATGCAATTATAAATAATGAATTTGTAATTTTTAAAAAATTACCAGAAAAAAATCAGTTTATTATTCGTAAAGGTTCATATATAAAAGAAAACCAATTACTAATTAAAAAAGGGACAGAAATAAATAAATTTAACATATATTCAATATTAAGTGCAGGTAAAACAAGAATTAAGGTAAATAAAAAACCTGAAATAAGTTTGATAATAACAGGTGATGAAATAGTAGAAATAACTAAAAAACCGATAAATTCACAGGTTCGTGATATTAATTCATTTCTTTTAAAATTTTTAATAAAACAAAATAACCTAAAATTAAAATATTTTAAGAGAGAAAAAGATAATAAAGAAAACATAAAAAATAGTATATTAAAAGGATTAGAAAGTAGTGAAATAATATTAGTAGTAGGCGGTGTAAGTATGGGCAAATATGATTTTGTCCATATTGTAATAAAAGAATTATGTAAAGAAATTTTATTTCATAAAATATTTATAAAACCTGGGAAACCAATAATAATAGGTAAATATAAAGAAGATAAAATAATAATAGGAATACCAGGCAATCCATTAGCAAGTTTAGTAAATTTTGAAATAATAATAAAACCATTAATAAAAAAGATGTCTGGCTATAAAGAAATAAATCCAAATTTTTGTTATGCTAAATTATTAGAAGAATATAAAAAAACAGATGATAGATTAGAATTTGTGCCGAGTATATTTTTTTCAAAAGATAATGAAAATTATTTAAAACCAATAAATTTTATTGATTCTGGTGATGTGATTTCAATAACAAAAGCAAATTCTATTGGTATATTTGAAGGTAGAAAAAACAGTATAATTAAAAAAGAGAAAAAAATAAAATTAATTTATAGTGGTGAGTAAGAAGTGAAAGATAATCAAATAAAGTATTTAAGAATATCAGTAACAGATAGATGCAATTTAAGATGTAAATATTGTATGCCAGAAAATGGAATAAACTTAATTTCTCATAATGATATTTTAAGATACGAAGAAATAATAAGACTGATGAAAATATTTGAAAAAATAGGAATAAAAAAATTTAGAATAACAGGAGGTGAACCATTAGTTAGAAAAGGAATAATAAATTTTTTAAAAGAAATAGAAAATTTTAATATTTATTTAACAACAAATTTGAATGTAGAAAAAAATATGATTGAAGAATTAAACAAAATAAAAATAAAAGGAATAAATATAAGTCTTGATTCATTAAAACCAGAAATATATAAATATCTTACTGGTAGTGATAAATTAAATCAAGTTATAGAAAATATCAGATTATTAGAAAATTTAGAAAAAAAAATAAATGTTGTAATAATAAGAAATGTAAACGATAACGAAATTTTTGATTTTATTAATTTTTCAATAAAAAATAATGTGATTGTCAGATTTATAGAAAAAATGAATATGATAAATGAAGATTTTAAATATGTTTCAAATCAAGAAATAATAGAACAATTTAGAAAAAAAGGAATAATAGAAGATGAATATGAATATACAGAAAATCATACAACAAAATATTATAAAATAAGAAATAGTAATTTAAAGATTGGATTTATAAATGCACAGACAGAACCATTTTGTTCTTACTGTGATAAATTAAGATTAACATCTGATGGAAGATTATTATTATGTTTGTTTGATAATAATGGATTTGATTTAAAGGAAAAAATTAGGAAAAATAATAAAGATGAAGAAGTAGAAAAATTTTTAAAAGAAATAATAAAAGAAAAAAAAACAAAAAAAATAAAGAATGAAAATGAGATAAAAATGTATGCAATTGGTGGGTGAAAATTTTATATAAAAAAAATAAGGTGAAAAATTATGGCGAAATTAACACATTTAGATAATGAAGGAAATATAAAAATGGTAAATATCTCAGGGAAAAATATAAGTGAACGAAAAGCAGTAGCAATTGGTGAAATAATAATGAAACCAGCAACAATAAAAAAAATAAAAGTAAATAAAACACCAAAAGGAAATGTAATAACAACAGCAAAAATAGCAGGAATAATGGCAGCAAAACAAACATATAATATTATACCACTCTGTCATAACATTCAAATATCAAATATTGATTTAAATTTTGAAATTCAGGAAGATAGAATAAAAATAAAATCAGAAGTAATAGCAAATGATAAAACAGGCGCAGAAATGGAAGCATTAAATGGAGTATCAGTAGCAGCATTAACAATTTATGATATGTTAAAAGCAATTGATAAAAATATGATAATAACAAATATTACACTATTAGAAAAGAGTGGAGGCAAGACAAAAATAATAACAGGAAAAATATTGAGTATAAATATAAGTGAAAAACGAGGGACTGCAAAAAAACCAGTATCAGAAGCAAAACTAATAGAAAATTATGGAATTGAAAATGATGCACATTCAGAAAAGAATTCAATTAGACAGGTAAGTATATTAAGTTCACATTCAATAGAAAAAATGAAGAACAAAAAATTAAAAATAAATTATGGTGATTTTGGGGAAAATATTGATGTAGATATAATAGATATATATAAATTACCTTTAAATACAGAAATAGAATTTTTATCAGGAGCAAAATTAGTTGTTTCAAAAATAGGGAAAGAATGTCACAATCATTGCAATATCTATAAAACAGTAGGAAAATGTATTATGCCAATAGAAGGGATTTTTTGCAAAGTAATAAAAGGCGGAAAAATTCAAGTTGGCGAATTATTTAAAATAATAATCAAAGAAAAAAAATAGGAGAAAAAAAATGCGAGTTGGAATTTTAACTATAAGTGATACAAGAAGTTTTGATAATGATGAATCAGGAAAGTATATAAATAATTATTTTAAAAAGAAGAAGTATGAAATATGTTTTTATGAAATAGTAAAAGATGAAGAAAAACAGATAATTGTTGCATTAAAAAAATTTTTAAAAGGGAAAATTGATTTAATAATAACAACAGGCGGAACAGGAGTAGCGGTTCGTGATGTGACACCAGAAGTAACGAAAAAGGTAATAAAAAAAGAGGTTCCTGGCATAGCAGAAGCAATAAGAAATTTTTCATTAAAAAAAAATAAAAATGCAATGTTATCAAGAGGAATAGCAGGAATAGTAGATAAGACATTAATAATAAATTTACCTGGCAGTAAAAATGCAGTAAGTGAAATATTACCATATATAATTGAACCAATCGAACATTGTATTGATTTACTTAATGGAAAAACAGCGCATTATTAAATGGGGTCAGACGTCCTTAAAGTACTTAAAATTAAAAGAAAAACCAGATAAAATATAGAATAAAAAAATTTATTGGGTAAAGATAAACAATATTAAATATTCTAAAATTAATGGAAAAAATAAAAAATTTAATTTTTTAAAAACAAACAAATTTTTATTTCATTTAAGAAAAAAGGATAGAATAAATATAGACCAAAAAAATAAAAAAAATTTTAAAAAAGGTATTGACAAAATGGGAAAATGTGGTATAATATATAGTAAAAGTGGTAAAAAGTAGAAATATAAGGTTGGTTAATTTTAGTTAATGGTAATTGATAATTTTAACTATAATTTTAATTTTTCAGGAACTTATAGCCATACGATAGATGGCAAGAATAGATTTTTATTCCCATCAAGATTAAGAGAAATATTAGATAAATTTAATGTAAAAGATTTGTTAATTACTGCTGCATTACCTTCAGAGCAGTATTTACTAATTTTTCCAGAAATAGTATTTCAGGATTATATAAAGTCCTGGATGTCTGTGGACAAAGGACAGCGGAATCCTGAAAATGTATTAATCGAAAGGTGGTTTAGAAGTAATGCGTTTCCCGTTCAACTGGATAAAGTAGGACGGATATTGATACCACAAAACTTATTGGAAGAAAAAAAAATACAGAAAAATATTTATCTAATAGGAAACGGGAACAAAATAGAAATCTGGGATAAGGAAGTCTTTGAAAATGAATTAAGTAGAATGAGGGAAACGCTTACTAATCTAAAAATTGAATGAAAAAATACATAAGCCAGTATTATTAAAAGAAGTAATTGAATATTTAAAAATAGAAGAAAATGGAATATATATTGATGCAACAGCAGGATATGGTGGACATTCAGAAGAAATAGTAAAACGATTAAAAAATGGAAAATTATATTGTATAGAGCAAGATGAAAATGCAGCAGAATATTTAAAAGATAAATTTAAAAATAATAAAAAGATAGAAATAATAACCGATAATTTTAAAATTATTGGTTTGTTCTTTGAAAATAATAGCATAAATGGTGTCCTTTTTGATTTAGGAGTATCTTCACCACAACTTGATATAAACGATCGAGGATTTAGTTTTAGAACGAATGCTTTACTTGATATGCGAATGAATCAAAAGAACAGTTTAACTGCCTTTGAAATTGTAAATTATTTTGATTTTCAAACATTAGGTTATATAATTAAGACATATAGTGAAGAGCGCCTTTACAAACAGATAGCAAAAGAGATAATAAAGGTTAGAGAGAAAAAGTTCATCAGGACAACATTTGAATTAGCAGAGATAGTGAGAAATGTTTATAAAAGAGCGGGGTATTTTAAATCAAAAATTGACCCAGCAACAAAAACATTTCAGGCAATAAGAATATATGTAAATGATGAACTCACAGCATTAAAAGAGGCATTAAAAGGCGTGATACCAAAATTAGTTTCAAAAGGCAGGATAGTTGTTATTTCATTTCATTCATTAGAGGACAGGATAGTAAAAAATTTTTTTAGAGAAAAAAGTAGAGATTGTAAATGTAATTTGAAAATAAATAAAGAGTGTAGGTGTGGAATAAAAAAAGAGTTAGAAATAATAACAAAACATCCGATAGAAGCGGATGAAGAAGAGGTAATAAAAAACAAAAGGGCACGGAGCGCTAAATTGCGATGTGCTGAAAAAGTATAAAAATATCCTAAATTCTGTGCTGCGGGAGACAGATTTAATTTGAAGTAAGTAGCAGAAAAAAGAAAAAGTAGTAAAAAAATGAAGAGCACAGAATTTAGGATTTTAATATTTTATAAAAAGGTGATAAAAAGTGATAAGCAAAAAACAAAAAAAAGTTCTTATCAAAAAGTATTATGAAATAATGCACACAATATTTCAAAACGATTTAAATCCAAACAATATTAAAGGTAAATTTTTAACTCTTTATTTATGTTTTTTATCTATTTTACTTCTCTTTGTTATGACATCATTATATTTGAATGCAAAAAAGAATAAACTTTTAATAGATATAAAACAATTACAGAATCAAAAAATAAATCTAACAAATATAAAAAACAAATATTATCTTGAAATATCAAATTTATCAAGAAGCGAAAGGATAATAGAAGAAGGCAAAAAAATAGGTCTAATTCTTCCAGATAAAGAAGTTTATCTTGAAATAAACTAAAATTAAATATTATGTCTATTTCCATATTTTTTGATTATCTTGCCAAATTCACTACAAAAGACCAAATCCAGAAGATAAAAAAGATTAAATTTAATTCAATAACAACAAATTCAAGAAATGCAAAAAAAAATAGTTTATTTATTGCAATAAGAGGAAATAAAACAGATGGACATAATTTTGTGCCAGAAGTAATAAATAAAGGTGGATTTGCAATAGTAGAAAGTGATTATAAAGATAATTCAGAGCGAATAATAAAATTAAAAAAAAATATAAAAACAAAAGATATATGTTTTGATCTTTTTAATTATTTTTATAATTGTTTAATAAAAGAAATAAATTTTATAGGAATTACAGGGACAAATGGCAAGACAACAATTACTTATTTAATTCAAAGTATATTAAAGACAGTTGATATGTCTAATTTTATAATAGGAACGATAGGGTGTATATATAAGAATAAAAAAATAGAATTAAATAACACAACACCAGGAGTAGAAGATATTTTTTCTATTTTATTTAAAAAAATTAAGATTCAAAAAAATGAATATAAATATTGTATAATGGAAGTATCATCACATTCATTAGACCAAAAAAGGATAAACCCAGAAATATTTAAATATACAATATTCACAAATCTGACACAAGACCATTTAGATTATCATAAAACAATGGAAAACTATTTTAAAGCAAAATTAAAATTATTTAATGCAAATAATAAAAATAAAGTAGGAATAATAAATATAGATGATAAATATGGAAAAAGAATAGCAAAAAAATGCAAATATAAAAAAATAATAACTTATGGGATAAAAAATAAAAATTCAGACATTACTGCTGTTAATATTATATATTCTTATGATAAAACAAAATTTGATGTAGTTTATAAGGGGAAAAAAATAGTAGAAATAAATACAAATTTAATAGGGGAGCATAATATATATAATATACTTGCAGCATTTTCTTTTGGATTAGCAGCAAAATTACCAATAGAAAAAATTAAAAAAGGGATAGAAAAATTAAGATATGTAAAAGGTAGATTAGAAAAATTTAAAATAAATAATAGGTTAATATTTGTTGATTATGCACATACACCGGATGCATTAAAAAATGTATTAATAATATTAAATCGATTAAAAAAAGGGAGATTAATAACAGTATTTGGCTGTGGTGGTGATAGAGATAAACTAAAAAGACCTATTATGGGCAGTATAAGTGTTCAATTTAGTGATTATGTTTTTATTACATCAGATAATCCACGAACAGAAAAGCCGGAAAGAATAATAGAAGATATAATAAAAGGAATAGATAAAAAAACCAACAAAAATTATGAAATAGAAGTTGATAGAGAAAAAGCAATAAGAAGGGCATATAAATATTCAAAAGAAAATGACATTATATTAATAGCAGGAAAAGGACATGAAGAATATCAAATAATAGGAACAAAAAAAATATATTTCAGTGATCAACAGATTATAAAATCATTATTTGAAAAATAAAATAGTTTAATCGTTTTATTTTAAAATATTGTTTTACTTTAAAACTAAAAAATGCTTTTTAAAAAAACTAAGTAATAAAGTTTTTAAAGTTAATAGCAAAATTTTCAAATTTTAATAAAATAATCATTTGTGAAACATTTTTTAATGAGGTAAAGTTAGATATTTTAAAAGAAAGGGAAAATATGGAATATAAATATTTATAGATATTTTGGAAAAGGAAAAATAAAAACCAGTGAAATTAAGAATATATAAAAATAAAAATCAAATAATTAATTTTTTAACATTTACAAGAAAAGTAGTTGGGACGAGAGGTTTTTCTAAAAATAATTCAACAGGTAAAAAAGATTCATCAGAACTAATATTTAAAGGTAATTCTTTATTGACATTAGTAAGCATAATAATAGGAATTTTATTAAATTTATCATCAGCCTTTAATTTTTGTGCAGTTTCGATTCCATCATTTATAGTTTCCATCATTACATCCATAACAATTAAATTAGGTTTAATATTTTGTAATAATTCAAAAGCCTGTCTACCATTTTCTGCTCTATAGACTTTATAATTTTCAACTTCTAAAATAGTAGTCATAACTTCAACAAGTTCATCATCATCATCAACAAGAAGAACAATTTTTTCATCAGCCATAAAAAGTTCTCCTTTAAACAAAAGTTAAATTTAATTTATCTAAAATATTTTTAAAGTCAGAAAAAGCTGGAGAATTATCAGAAATATTTAATAATGATTTTTGAGATAATTCAAAATCAAGTATTTGATTATCAAATCTAATTGAGCCAGCAAAAATTAAATTATCATTTTCTTTAATATGTTTAATATATTCGTTATTTTCATTAACTCTATTAACAATTAAAAAATTTTTTGCTGTCTTAATATTTAATTCATTCATAAGAGAAATTTGTTTGTAAGCAGTTAAAATACCTTTATATGAAACATCAGAAATAATAAAAGCATAATCAGGTTGACTGATAGTTTTTCTGCTGATATGTTCAAGGCCAGCTTCACAATCTATTAAAATTAAAGAATATTTCTTTTTTAATTTTTCAATAATTTCCTTGACTAAATTATTAATATAGCAATAACACCCTGGTCCTTCACTTTTGCCCATAGTAATTAAATCAAAATTATCAGTTTCAACAATAGCATTATTAATGGCATAATTAAAGTATTCATATTTCGAAATAGTAGTTTTATTTAATTTATCTTTTTCCTTCATTAATCTATCTTTGATATCGCCAATAGTCAAATCAATTTTTAAATTCAATAAATCAGCAAGGCAATTATTAGGGTCAGCATCAATAACTAAAATAGGAGCAATTTTTTTTTGTAAAATATATTTTAAAAAAAGAGATGTTAAAGTTGTCTTACCAGTTCCGCCTTTTCCAATAAAACCAATAATTTTTCCCATATTAATTTATTTTAAATAATCTGAAATTTTTCTTAATAAAAAAATAACATGTTCAGCTGCTTTTTCTGAAATAGTACCTGTTCCGCACGCAGGAGTAATAATTAATTTTTCATTTATTAAATTTTCATCAACACCAAGTTTTATTAATTCATTTTTTTCAATATTTAATTTCTCTAAAATTGTTTCAGGTGATTCTTCAAAAATTTTTTCTTCATTAGTAGGAACAATTCCCCAAGCTAAAAAATGATTTTTCCCTTTTAAAAATTCATTTAATTTATTAGCATAGATTTTAATACTTTGAAAATAATTATAAGCATCAAAATTTAAAATATCAATATTAGTTTCCATTAGAATTGACCAGTCAGTGTTGCCACAACAATGAACGCCAACTATTACATTATGTTCGTGTAATTTATCAATTATTTCATTTAACATTGTAATAACCTGTTCTCTCGTTAAATTTATATAAGCAGAACCAAAAGATACCAGATAAGGTTCATCAATGAAAATAATTAATTGTTCGGCTAAATCTTTTAAAAAATTAACCTGCCAGATAGCTTTGGATAAAGTTGCTTTTAATATAGCATCAGTAATTTCTTCATTATACAAAATTATTCTCTTATTTTCATCAGTTAAAGATAAAGTTAAACTAACAGGTCCTAAAATTTGACCTTTAATTAATTTTAGTTTTTTACTTTCTTTTATTTTATTTTTAAATGAATAAAGCCCACAAGCAAATTTTTCTGATATTTTAAAATACTCAAAATTATCAGATAAAAAATTTTCATAAACATTTTGAATTTGATTATAAAAATCATTCGAAGTATTAAAATAAATTTTTTCATTATTTTCATCAATAACAATGCAGGGTAAACCTTCACTGTATTGAACATACATATTTTCAAAAAAATTTAATTGTGGAAGTTGAGGCCAGACAGGAATATAAATAAAATTATCAAAAATTAAATTTATTATTTTTTCTAAATCTTTATGAGGCCAACTGCCAATGGCAGTGAACATTCCTTTTTTTATCATATTTTTTTTCTGGAGCCAGCATCCGGAATCGAACCGGAGACCTCGTCCTTACCAAGGACGCGCTCTAACCGACTGAGCTATGCTGGCTTTTTTAATTTTTTTTTAAAAAAACATTTTATTAATAAAAATAAAAAAAAGTCAAGAATAAAATTGGTAGAAAAGTAAAGTAGGTTCATTATTTTTAATATAAAAATAATGTAATGAATTTAAAAAGATTAAATAAAGCAGATTTATTCATATTTAAAATTTCTAAATATGCATTTATATTATTATTTTCAAAATGCTTTTACAAATTGGAATGCATTTATTTATTTTATTCAGAATAAGTTATAAAAATATAGTAAAAAAATTTAACTGAAAAAATAAATTGAAATTATTGTGCTTTTTAATAAGAACAGAATAAAAATTATAAAAGTAAAAAAAATTTAATTATTTTAAATTTTTTGCCGATAATAAAATTATGAAAATGTATATAGAGTGAGGAGCAAGATTTAATAATGTTAGAAGGACTATATAAAATATTTGATAGAATATCATATTTGCAAAAAAGATTTAATTTTCAAATTAACGGATTAGAAGTAAAAAATGAAGAAACAGAAATAAAAAAATTTGATAATACAACATTTTCAAAAATATTGAAAAATGAAATTAAGAATAATGAAGAAAAAATAAATGAGGACGAAGCAAAAAAAATAGACGAAGTAATAAAGACAAAAGCAGAAAAATATAATTTAAATCCAAATTTAATAAAAGCAATAATAAAAGCAGAATCAAATTTTAATAAAGAAGCAGTATCAGAAAAAGGGGCAGCTGGATTGATGCAATTATTACCATCAACAGCAAAAGAATTAGGCGTAAAAAATATATTTGATATAGAAGAAAATATAGAAGGTGGCACGAAATATTTTAAAATGCTACTTGAAAAATATAATGGTGATGTCCAAAAAGCGCTTGCTGCATATAATGCAGGTTTTAATAATGTTGATAAATATCAGGATATTCCACCTTTTGTTGAAACACAACAATTTATTAAATCAGTTTTGAAAAATTTTAATGAAGAAGGAAATTTAGATGTAGAAGGGTAAAAATTTTTTAAAATGAGGAAATTTAATGAATAAAGAATCAGGTAAAATTATACTGATTTTAATTATTATTTTATTAGCCTTAATTTTTGGAATTTTGTATATGCTACAAAAATTTGGATTTGTTGATGTGGTTGGTTTTGTTATGCCAAAGATAGTTAAGATTCCATACATAGGAAAATACTTTGAACCAAAAATTGTAACTGGTTCATTATTAAAAGAAGAAGAATTAAAATTATATGAACAATCATTATTAAATAAAGAAAATCAATTAAAAGAAAAAGAGAATGAATTAAAAGGATTTGAAGAAAAATTAAAACAAAAAGAAAAGGAACTTGAAGAACGCGAAAATGATATTTTTTTGCGTGAACAAATAGAAAAGAAAAATAAAGAAGAGCAAACAAATAAAGAAAAGAAATTGAAAGAATTAGCGTTTTTTTATGAAAATATGCGGCCAGCAGATGCAGCAAGAAAATTAGAAATAATGGACCCATTGTTAGCTGCTGAGATATTGAATCGAATGAAGGAAAAAACAACAGTTTCAATTATTCTATCAAAAATGAGTGATGAGAAATCAAAGGATATTTCTCGATTAATGATGAAGGTTGAATAATTATTTGATACAGGGATAGTATCATAATAAAGGATTAAAAAATCAAAAAGGAATTTTATTAAATAAGAGAGAATTATAATATTTATATATAATTAAATTTTGAAAAGAAAGGAGGTGAGAAAAATGGCAATAGGAATGGTCTCTGCAAAAAAGAATTTACCTGAATACACAAATTTAACAAATTTAGTGTTTGATTTTAATGCACAAACAAATCAAATCCTGAATTTTGCTGAGGTATTAAAAAAGCATCAAATTTATAGTGATAATTTAATGAAATCGAATATTGTAAAAGAAAATTCTCTTGAAAATTCAATGATTAATAATGAAGGACAGGCTGCACAATTTATTCTGAATGAAAATGGAAATAATATGACAGATAATAATATGCAAATTAATTCTACAGCAACAAATACTGAAAGTAAAATAAATATTAATAACGAATTTGACAGCAAAAAAGTTTCAATGCAGGAAAATAATAGCAGTCTGGATAATAAAGTAGAAAATAAAGTTCTTTCTGAAAAAGTTGTTTCAGTAAATAAAGAAAGCACAAAAGAAGCAAATAAAGAAACAACAAAAGTTAATACAGAAAATAATAAGACTGAAACAATGAATAATCAGGAAAGACCAGTAGAAACAAAACAAGTATTAAAAAAAGGAAATGAGCCAACAGAAAGTAAAATTGAATTTTCAGAGAATTTAAAAGCAAGATTAGCAAATGTAGGTATTAATGTAGATGCTTTGAAGAATTTAATCAGCAAATTAAAACAGGATAATGATTTGAAATCTGTTAATTTTTTATTAGAACGATTGAATTTATTGTCTGCGAATTTAAAAGCAAGATTAGCAAATGTAGGTATTAATGTAGATGCTTTGAAGAATTTAATCAGCAAATTAAAACAGGATAATGATTTGAAATCTGTTAATTTTTTATTAGAACGATTGAATTTATTGTCTGCTGAACGGAATGAGCAAAAAGCAAATTTAATGATTATGCAAATTAAAAAAGTTATAAATGCAAATTTTTCGAAGATGAATATGCAAGAAAATATTCAGAATAATGAAATATTGAACAATAAAAATAGTAATAGCAATAATAATATTATAATCGAAGATTTGCGGACAGCAGCAAATAAGAATAAAACAGTAAAACAAAATCAGCAGACAAATAGTGAGGTTGAATTAAATAAGTCAACAAGTCAGAGAGTTATAGCATTTGAAGAATACGCTGAATATATTAGTGCTAAAAAAAGTATTAAACAATTGTATAGAAATGAAGAAGCAAATGATAAAGCAGTAAAAGTAAATTTAAGCGCAAAATCAGAGAATAAGAAGCAAGTATCTTCTGCTATTAAAGATGCGGTAAATAATAATGATATGAAAGAAATGAATAAATCAGCTGAATTATTATTAGTGAGTAAGAAAGCAAGTTCAGCAACATTAGAAAGTAAAGGCGAAATAAAAGCAGAAGTACTAAAAACAGAAACAGCGATAAAGATAACGAGTTCAGAGAATGCTAATAATTCACAGAATTCATCAAACAATTTATTTAATAACAATTTTTCAAAGAATTCAGAAAATGCAGCATTAGCAAAAAACAATCAAAATAATTTGCAACAAGTTTATAAACAGAATTTAGAAACATTAAAGAATATGGAATCATTCAAAGAACTCGTAAAGACAGCAAAGATATTATTAAAGAATGAAAGCACAGAAATGCAATTAAAATTAACACCAAAAGAATTAGGGACATTGGATATACAGGTAAGTGCAAATGAAGATGGACAAATAACAGCAAAGATAATAACAACAACGAATGAAGCGAAATCAGCAATAGAAAATAATTTACAGGATTTAAAAGAGAGTTTTAAAGAGCAAGGTCTTAATATAGAAAGTTTTGAAGTATCAGTAAGACAGGAACAAGCAGAGTTAGGAGAAAGAGCAGCAGCAAGTAAAAATAACAAGAAGAGCAAAATATTTAATGATGCAATAAGAACAGAAGAAATAAGTGAAACAAAAACAATAATAAGACCTTATGAACCAGAATGGTTCGGTAGTACAATTTCATATATAGCATAAGCCGATAAAACATGGAAGGCTTATCGGCTTCCATATTTTACATCAATGTTTAAAAAATTTTTGAAAGGAGGTTGATATGTTAATTGATAATTATAACAATTTGAATTATGCAGATACATCATATCAAATAAGTAGTTCAACAACAGGAACAACTTCAACAAACGATACATTGGGAAAAGATGCATTTTTAAAGTTGCTTGTTACACAATTAAAATATCAAGACCCAATGAATCCACTTGATAATAATGATATGCTTGCACAATTAGCACAATTTAGTGCATTAGAACAGAGTCAGAACATAAATAAAAATTTAGAACAATTAAGATTTGAATCATTATCAACAAATGCAGTTTCATTATTAGGCGCAGAAGTAAAAGCAGCAAAAACAGTAGATAATGAACAGATAGAGAAAACAGGAATTGTAAAAGAAATTAAATATAAAGATAGTCAGGCAGTATTTGTAATTGATGGCGAAGAATATTCATTTAGCGACATAGTAGAAATAAAAGTTCCTGCAAATTATCGATAAGGAGGCGCTTTGCAATGGCAATATATAATGTAAATAATATAAATATTCAATATCAGCCAATACAGATAAAACCAGTAAAGCGCGAAGAAGTAGAGCAACAGGTAAAAGTAGATGAAACATTTGAAAAATTATTTCAAACAGCATTAGATAAGGGCGTAAAATTTTCAGGTCATGCAATAACAAGAATACAGAACAGAAAAATAGATTTAACAATAGAAGATTTAAATCGGTTGAATAAAGCAATAGAAAAAGCAAAAGAAAAAGGCGCAAAAGAGTCATTAGTATTAATGGATGACATTGCATTAATAGTAAGTGTTAAAAATAAGACAGTGATAACAGCATTAGATGGCGAATCAATAAAAGAAAATGTATTTACAAATATTGATAGTGCGATAATAGTTTAGAATAAAAAGGCTGGACTCTGAATATCAGAGAGGCCTTCTTCCGCTGAATGATTGAGGCGGTTGTAAAATAAAAATTTTGGAAGGAGGTTTAACGCAGTATGATGCGTGGACTTTATTCTGGTGTTAGTGGCTTACTAAATCACCAGACGAGAATGGATGTAATTGGCAATAATATTTCAAATATTAACACAGTAGGTTATAAAAAATCAGATGTAGTATTTCAGGACTTTTTAAGTCAATTAATAGAAATAGCACATGCACCTGAAAATGGAAGAGGAGGCACAGGACCAATGCAAATTGGTCTTGGTAGTTCAATAGGTTCGATTGATAAAGTATTTACACAGGGCTCATTAAATCGAACAAATAATCCACTTGATGTTGCAATTCAAGGAAATGGTTTTTTTGTAATAAATGATGGAGTAGCAAATTATTATACACGAGCAGGTCATTTTTCACTTGATTCAGAAGGAAATATAGTAATGGCACCGGGTTTAAAATTACAGGGCTGGATGGCAACAAGAGACCCAATAACCGGTGAAATGCGAATAAGTTCATCAACAGAACCAATAGGTGATTTACAGATAAAAACAGGACAGGTAATACCAGCAAAAGAAACAACAACAGTAACATTTAATGGAAATTTAAATTCACAAAATAAAGTAGCAATAGAACCAATAGTAGTAGAATGGAGTAGTGGTGACCCAGTATCACCAACAATAAGTAAAATAAAGATTGAATTTGAACATGCGCATCCATCACTACCATATTATATCTGGAAAGCAACATGGTATGAAAATCCACCTTCTGGTTATTCAGTTGGTTCAGCAGTAATAGATGCAAATACAGGAGAAGCAGCCAGTGGAATAATAGAAGTAAATCAATATGGACAGGTAGTAAATAATTACATAAATACAAATCAGAATTGGGTAGTAAATGCAAGTGAACCAATAGAAGCATCATCAAATAGAGGAACAGTTGCCTTAGACCAGGTCTTTGTTCGAAATCAAGATGATTGCACAAAAGCATTATGGCAAATAAGATTTGCACAATTACCAGATGGTTCATTTGATTCAACAAGATATTATGTTCGAGTTTCATTTGATAATGGAAATAATTGGCATAATGTAAATGATGTTGTAGATGGATTAGGAAATACACTTGATGATAGTGCATATAGAACATCAGGCACAGCATTAGGACTTGGCGATACAACGAAAACAACAATATTTACTTATGTAGATAATTCAAGTGGCTCAAATTATATGGCAGCACAAATTACAATACCAGCATATATGTGGTCTGGAACAGCAGCAGCTGGTGATGTAATATCATTCACAACACAAAAAAGTGATAACACAACAGCATTTACACAGGTATTAAATTTACCAAATGAAAAACCAAAATTAGAAGATGAATGGGGACAATTCGTAGCATCAAAACCATTAGCAGCAGGAACAAATAATCCAACAAGCGGTTATTTATCAAGAGTGATTGCAAATGTCGGAATGAAAGCAGATGATTTTGTTGCAAATTTACAAAATTCATCATTAAATTCAAATGGTTTAAATGTAGCAGGAGCATCAAATAATGATAAATTTCAAATATTATTTACAAGTGCAACAAATTTTGAAGTTTATAAAAATGGGACATCAATTGGAACAGGTGATATAAGTACTGATTTTAATGCTGGTGGATTACAAATAACAGCAGCAACAGCATGGACAGCAGCAAATGCAGTATCAGGTGATTCATTTACTTTTACAGTATCTGGCGGAGTAGTAACAAACTTATCAAGAAATTTGAATACTAATTTAATTCAGGTTGATAATTCTGTTTCTTCAAGTTCACAATTTAAGATTCAATTTTCATCAAATCCAGCAAGTACAACAACTTATGCAGTATATGATTTAAATGAAAATCTAATAGGAACAGGTAGTACATCACAGGATTTTTATAAATCAGGAGTTTATATACCAGCATCAGCCTGGACAGTAGCAAATATACAGGCTGGTGATAGCTGGGTATTTAATGTTCGTCAGGTTGACAATCATCCATCATCTTATGTAATTAAATTTAATGATGCAACAACATATACAATTTATAAATTAGGTTTACAGGTTTCTGATATAAGTAAAACAGATTCAACAACAACATTTGACACAACAAAGATTTCATTTGACGAAAATGTAGCAGCAAATACAACATTTAAAATTGAATTCACATCAGCAACAGATTATAATATTTATAAAAATGATGTGTTAATAGGTGTAGGTTCAACAGCAGCAGCAACAACAGTTGGTGGAATGACAATTGATACAGGAGCATTTGGTGGTGCTTCATTAGGAGCAGGTGATGAATTTACTTTTGTAGCAAGAACATTAAACATAGACCCATCGTTAATAGTATATGATGCAAGTGGAACAGATACCGAATTATTTTATGATGGTGTAGAATTAACAAGTGCAAATTTAATTGCTATTGATACTGGAAATATAACGAGTGATTATAAAGCAACACCAACAGCAGAAGACCCAATATCAATACCTTGGACAAACTGGCATGGCACATTTAAAGAAGGCGATGTGTTTACATTTCAAACACACGCAACACGTTCAAATGAAACTGGATTTAGAGATTTCTTTAGAGTAAAAGATGCAGGTGGATATATAACAGAAATATTTATACCATCAGGCAGTATAACAGGCGCAGACCCATTAACATTTGAACCAAACACAACAGAAACAACGACCCCAAATGATTCAACATTTTATTCAGCAACAAATCCAACACCAAATGCAAGAGCATTATCAGGCAATCCAGTAACAGCAAAATTTAATAATCGAGATGAATATCAATATGTAACATCAGTAAATGTTTATGATTCATTAGGAAAAGCACATACATTAAATATAACATTTGAAAAGAAGACAACAAATTTATGGATGTGGTCAGTATTAGACCCGGACCCTGTTGATGCAAATAATGTAAAATTAGCAGGTTATGGATTACTTGCTTTTAAAGAAGATGGTTCTTATGACCCATCAAATTCAATCACATTTGAATCAGAAGTAGGTTTAAATAATGCTGATGCAAATGGTCCGATTTCATTTAAAGGAATTTATTTTGACCCACCAGATTGGGGTGGTGCACCACTTCCAGGTGAAGGTGCAAAACCAGTTATGATTACACCTGTATTTACAGACCTTGTTCAATTTGCTGCTGATAATGATGGGGAAGTATATAGTCAGGATGGTTATGCAAAAGGTACATTAACAGAATTTGCAATAAATGCATTTGGAGTAATTACAGGTTTTTATGATAATGGACATGCATTAGACATTGGACAAATTGCTCTTGCTAATTTTAATAATGCAAATGGTTTAATGTCAATTGGCGGTTCTTTATATAGAGAAACAAGTAATAGTGGAATGTCAAGAATTGGCACCGCCGGCACAGCAGGTCGTGGTACATTTGCAGCAGGAAATTTAGAACAGTCAAATGTAGAAATGGCAGAAGAATTTACAAATATGATAGTGACACAAAGAGGTTTTCAAGCAAATGCAAGAACAATCTCAACCGCAGACCAGATGTTGCAAGAATTAATTTCATTGAAACGTTAATAATTAAATAAAAGGGTGTTAGATATTTATCTAACACCCATATTAAATATTTTTATTTTTTTTCTTGATTTAAAGAAAATTTTATATTAAAATTTTTAAAATGATTAAAGTAACGAGATTAAATAATACAACATTGTGGGTTAATCCACATCTAATTGAAAGTGCAGAAGAGACACCTGATTTAGTAATAACATTAATAACAGGAAAAAAGATAGTAATAAAAGAAAATATAGAAGAAATAAAAAAAAAGATAATTGAATATAGAAAAAGTTTAGGTTTTTTTAATAATGAAATATAAAAAAAATTGCTCACTGATTTTGTAAGGGGGTAATTATGGATATTACCACAATTGTTGGTATTTTATTAGGTTTTATTACAATTATATGGGGAATGTATTTGGTTGCACCACTTTCTACATATTATGACCTTGCATCAATTGTTATTGTTGTTGGTTGTACAGCATTTTGTTATGTTACTTTTATGCCACTTAATAAAATAAAATATTTTTTTACAGTTAGTAAAGTTGCATTTAAGCAAAAAAAAATAAACTTAACAGAAATTATCCCTATATTAGTTAGTTTTGCTGAAAAGGCAAGAAGAGAAGGTTTACTTGCGCTTGAAGATGATATAGAAGATTTAGAGGATGATTTTTTAAAACGCGGAATACAATTAGTTGTTGACGGCACAGACCCTGAATTAGTTAAAAATATAATGGAAACACAAATGAGTTATATACAGGATAGGCATGCTTATGGGCAATCAATATTTGAAAATATTTCTACATTAGCACCAGCGTTTGGTATGATCGGAACTTTGATTGGTCTTGTTGCAATGCTTTTAACAATGTCTGACCCATCAACAATTGGTCCTTCAATGTCAACAGCTCTTATTACAACACTATATGGTGCGGTAATTGCAAATTTATTTTGTAACCCAATAAAAGCAAAATTAGAAGGAAAAAGTGCAGATGAAATATTATTAAAGAAAATTATGCTTGCAGGTATGTTATCAATTCAGGCGGGTGATAACCCGAGAATAGTTGAAGAAAAATTAAAAGCATATTTACCACCAGCGTTAGCTGCAATGACTTCAAAAGAAGGTTCAGAAGAAAAGAAGGAGTAAAATAAATGGCAAGTAAAAAATGTCAAAATTGTGGTGCGTATGTAAAATTGCCCCCAAGCACTCCTTTTTATATGCTAACATTTGGCGATTTGAATTCTTTATTATTAACTTTTTTTGTTTTGATTGTTGCTATGTCAACAACTGATATAAAAAAATTTAATATTGTTTTATCATCATTTAAGGGGACACTCGGTGTATTGGAGGGTGGCGCAACAATAACAACAGAAGAAATGCTTGATATGGGCAATAAACCAGAAGAAATGACAGAAGAAATTTCTTTTGAGCAAGCAATGGAAATAATTACAACATTAAAACAGGAATTTAAAGCAGGTGAGATACAGATACATAAAGAGTCACGGGGGATAGTAATTCAGGTAACTGATAATATATTATTTCAACCAGGTGAAGTTGAATTAAAAGATGCAGGTGCAAAAGATGTATTAAGACGAGTTGGAATATTATTAAATGAAATTGTTCCTGATAGACAGATAAGAGTAGAGGGACATACAGATAATAAAGATTTTGAAGCAAAAAAATTAGTTGGTTCAAATTGGGAATTATCAGCTTTGCGTGCAGCTAATGTCGTGAAATATTTAATAAATGAAGTAAATGTCGCATCAAATAGATTAGCAGCAGTTGGATATGGTGCTGAAAAACCAATTGCTGGTACAAAAGAATTTCAAACTGAAGAAGAGCGTGCAAGAAATCGCAGAGTAGATATAGTAATATTAAGTAAACGAGAAATAAAAGAATAAATAAATTAGTTAAAATTGTGGAGGTGTATTATTAATGGCTGATAAAAAAGATATTGATAAAGAAAAAGAAGAACAAGTAACAGAAGAAGAAAGTGCTGGTGGTGGAGAAAAGAAAAAAATACTTATTTATATTTTAGCAGGTGTAATTGGTATAGTGCTTCTTGTAGGTGCGATGATTGCCACAGCTTTTTTTGTATCAAGTAAAGTTCGAGATGAAAATGTAGGAAAAACAAAAGAAATCACAGAACAAACAGCAGCAGCTTATGTGCCACCAATGGAAACATTTTTACTTTCAAAAGACCCGTTGAATTTTAATTTAAAGCCAGATGAAAGAGGTAAGTCTCGAGTGATTCAAATTGGTATTACATTTGCCTTTGATGATAAAGCATTAAAAGAAGAACTTGATAAAAGAAAAGATCAGGTGATGGATATATTAGTAAAATTCTTTGGCACAAAATCAGCAGAAGAAGTTCAAGCAGATAAAATGGGTGCTGTAAAACAACAATTATTAAATGAATTTAATGGGATAATAAATTCAAAAAAATATAAAATAAAGGATATTTATTTCTGGACTTATTTAATTGGTAAATAAAAAATAAAAGAGGTTTTAATATGACTGAGATTTTATCACAGGAAGAAATAGATTCGTTATTAAGTGCTATATCTTCTGGTGCAACAGAAGCACCATCTCCAGCAGTTTCAATTTCAGAAGGTCCAGCAATTAGTGGTGGTGGAGCAGCACCATTAACAAAGAAAAAAGGCCCACAACGACAGAGAAAAGTAAAATTATATGATTTTAAAAGACCGGATAAATTTTCAAAAGACCAGATTAGAACATTGCAAATGATTCACGAAGTATTTGCGCGATTGACAACAGCTGCTTTATCTGCTCAATTACGAACTATTGCTCATTTACATGTTGCTTCTGTTGACCAATTAACTTATGAAGAATTTATGAAATCAATTCCAAATCCAACGACATTAACAGTTATTGATATGCACCCGCTGGAAGGTTCGTGTGTTATAGAAATAGACCCTGCTATTGCTTTTACAATGATTGATAGATTATTTGGAGGAAAAGGTGCTGTTATACAAATATCACGAGAAATGACTGATATAGAACAATCAGTGATAGAAAAGATAATGATAAAAATATTAAATAATTTAAAAGAAGCGTGGATAAATGTTGTTGATTTAAAACCGCGTCTTGAAAAAATAGAATCAAATCCACAATTTGTTCAGATCGTTCCACCAAATGATATGGTAGTATTGATTACTCTTGAAACAAAAGTTGGTGAAGTAGAGGGAATGACTAATTTATGTATTCCTTATATTGTAATAGAACCAATAATAAATAAATTAAGTGCACAATTCTGGTATGCTTCTATACGCCGTGGTTCTACTACTGAAAGTTTAAAAAGATTAGAAAAAAAATTGAATGATATTGATTTTACAATTGCAGGTGAATTAGGTGATACTTATATATCAGTTGAAGATTTATTAAAATTAAAAGTTGGTGATGTAATTAAACTTAATCAGGAACACAATGAATTATTAAAATTATTAATAGATAATTTTCCAAAATTTTTAGTAAAAGTTGGTATTGCTAATAACAGATATTCGTTAGAAGTAGTAGATGAAATTGATGTTGTTAAAGAATTAAAAGGTGTTTCAATTAGTGCGAAAAAAACTGAACAATAAGGAGGAAAAAAATAGTGTCAGCTGAAATATTATCACAAGAAGAACTGGATGCTTTATTATCTGCTGGTGATTTTTCGCAACAAGTTTCTTCTGAAACTGACAGTGAAATTCTTCCTTCTACTGCTCCATCGACAGAACAAAAGAAAGTATCACAAGAATTTATTTCATTATATAATGAAGCATTTAATTCTGCTGTAATTATTCTTAATACAATTTTAAATCAGACAGTAAATTATAAAATTATTTTTTCTGATTATATTTCAAAAGAAAAACTTACTCAATATTTAAGTTCGGAAAATTTTTTAGTTGATACAAATTATGAAGTTGGATTAAATGGAAAAATAAATATTATTATGAATGATAATATAGCCCGTTATATTTCTGATGTTATGATGGGCGGTGAAGGTGAAGTTTTTAGTGGTCCGTTTGATGATTTAAAACAAAGTGCAATAAATGAAGCAATAAATCAAATTATAAATTCTATATCAACTTATATTTCAAATAAAGCAAAGAATATTCAAATTGCAAATTCTTTACCGCAAATAAATTTATATCCTGATGTAATTGAAAATATTAAATTAACTGAAGCAGAATTTTTTACCATAGTTTTTCAATTACAAATAAATGATAAAGTTAGTGGCAATTTATTATTTTTATTTTCAAATGAGTTACTTAACGATGTAAATAATAAATTATTTAAAAAAGAAGAAGAAAAAGAAAGTAGTGCACCATATAAAGAAGAAAAAGATTTACCAGAAAAAAAAGAAGAAATAAAAAAGGAAAAACCAAAAACAGAAAGAGATGAATTTGAGAATATAAGATTATTAGTTGATGTGCCTTTAACTATTAGAGTTGTTTTAGGAAAGAATAAATTACTTGTAAAAGATATTCTGGAATTAGGTTCTGGTTCAATAATTGAATTAAATAAAATGGCAAATGAATATGTTGATTTATTTATAGAAGATAAATTAATTGCAAAAGGTGAAGTTGTTGTAATTGATGAAAATTTTGGAGTGCGAATAATAAATATACTTACACCAGAAGAAAGAGTTGAATTAACAAAAGCAATAAAATAAAATATTTTATAATTTGTTGGGAGGGCTAATGAATTCTTGTTGTGCTCGAATTTTATTTTTTATTCTTTTTTATTTTACTAATTTATATGCTGCTGATGTTATTACATCAGAAACGATAAATATAAATAATTCAGAAGAAAGCATACCAATTCAATTCCCAACTACAAGTGAAGTAAATCCAGAAGAAAAAAAAGCGATAGAATATCCTTCTTTATATAAAAATTTTTTAAGTTATTTTTTAAAAATAATTTTCATATTAATTTTTTTTATTGTTATTTTTATTCTTTTTAAAAAATTTTATAAAAAAAAGATTATTCACTCAGATATTGAAGAAGTCATAAAAGTTATTGGCATAAAACCAATATCGCATAATAAATATCTTCAATTAATTCAGTTTGGCAATAGATATTTATTGCTTGGTATTACCGATAATAATATAATAAAAATATCAGAAATAATAAATAAAGAAGAAGTGGATAATATAAAATTGCAATTAAATATAGAAAATAAAGAAACTAATTTTTCAAATATATTAAATACAAAAACAGGTAATGAAGATGATACAATAACAAAATTTAAAAAACAATTAAATGAATTATTGAAGAAAAAATAAAAATGAGAAAAAAAATTTTTTTGTTTCTAATTATTTTATTTTTTGTTGTTCATAATTTAAAAGCAGCACCAATTCCAATTCCTAAAATAAATATTGGTGTAGAAGAAGCAAAAACACCAGATGATGTTGCTTTAAGTTTGCAAATATTATTTTTATTAACAATATTAAGTTTAGCTCCTGCTATTTTACTAATGTTAACTGCACTTACACGAATTTATATTTTTTTATTATTTATTCAGAGAGCATTATCATTACAGCAAATGCCGCCGAATCAGGTAATTGTTGCGCTTGCGCTTTTTTTAACTTTTTTTGTAATGGCACCAACAATAAAAGAAATAAATGATAATGCTGTTCAGCCATTTATGAATAAAAAAATACCATTTGGAACCGCATTAGATAGTGCAATGAAACCATTAAGAACATTTATGTTTAAGCAGGTTGATGAAAAAAATTTAGCATTGTTTTTTGATTTAGCAAAATTACCAAGGCCAAAAAATCGCAGTGAAGTTCCAAACTATATTTTAATTCCAGCGTTTGTTTTAGGTGAAATAACAATTGCTTTTAAAATGGGGTTGTTAATTTATATTCCTTTTATTGTTGTTGATATGATTGTTGCTTCTGTTTTAATGGCGATGGGTATGATGATGTTGCCACCTGTTATGATTTCTATTCCTATAAAATTGCTTTTCTTTATTATGGTTGATGGCTGGAATTTACTTGTTTATTATGTTGTAAAAAGTTTTTCATAAAATAGGAGAATTTTATGACAGAAGATTTGATTATTGATATTGCTCGTAATTCGCTACTTACTTTAATTATTGTTTCAGGACCTATGCTTATTATAAGTATGATTGTTGGACTTATCATAAGTATTATTCAAACTACAACATCAATTCAAGAAATGACTTTAACATTTGTTCCAAAAATAATTGCTACATTTTTATCAATTGTTATTTTTGGTAATTGGATGCTCGATTATATGAATACTTTTACTTCAAAATTATGGGAATTAATTCCGCTTATTGCTAAATAATTTTTCTTTTTATGATTGATTATTTTTTAGAAAATTTTAAAATTCTCTTTTTGATAATGGTGCGTGTCACTACTCTTTTTATGTTTATCCCTGTTTTAAATTCTCGTGAAATTCCTTTTCTTCTTAAATCTGGTTTATCTCTTTTTATTGCTATTATTGCTTTGCCTTTTGTTCGTGATACTGGTTTTACTCTAAATGATACAACTGCTATTAGTTATTTTCTTGCTGTGCTTAATGAATTTTTAATTGGTGTTACTATTGGTATTATTGTTTATATGTTTATTACAGTCTTTATTTTATCAGGTGAATATTATTCTATGCAGATTGGTTTTGGTATTATTCATACTTTTGACCCAATGTCTCAAACTTCTATTCCTATTTTAGGTCAATTTCAAAGTATTATTGGTTATCTGGTTTTTATACTGTTGCGTGCACATTATTATCTTATTATCGCTATTATAGCAAGTTATAAATATTTTCCTTATTATACTTTTAAAAAATATAATTTTGCAGTTCAAAGTATTGTTAAATATTTTGTTGATGTTTTTTATATTGCTTTAATTTTTGCTATTCCTATTATTGGTGTTTTACTTGTTGCTACAATAATTATTGGACTACTGGCAAAAGTTGCACCACAAATAAATTTACTTGTTATTGGTTTTCCTATAAATATTTTTTTAGGAATTATTACTTTAATTTTTCTTGAACCAATTTTATTTACTCTATCACAAGAAATTATAAAAATGATATTGACAGAAATTCATAATTTTATGTATAATATAAGAATTTATTAAAGATTATTAATTTGGATATGGAGATATGGCTGAAATTTATAAATTAAATTTTGATGATATTTTTCATTTACAATGGTTTGCAGCTGAAGATGAAGGTAGAACAGAAGAGCCAACCGCGCGTAAAAAGACAAAAGCAAGAGAAGAAGGTCAGGTCGCACGAAGTCAAGAAATACCACAAGCATTTATTTTGTTATTTTGTATATTAGCATTAAGTTGGTTTGGAACATATCAATCAACACAAATTAAAAATTTTATGTATTCTATTTTTTCAGGTGGCTTTGGTCATAAAGATATTGATGGAAGATTTATTCAAAATTTGATTATTATTATTTCAATTTTGCTATTAAAAACTGCTGGACCTATTTTATTTATTGCCTTAATTGTTGGTTATATTTCCAATGTTGTTCAAGTTGGTTTTACTTTTTCTACAAAACAATTAAAATTTGATTTAAAGAAAATTAGTATTAATCCACAAAAAATAATTTCAAAAATTCTTATATCAAAAAATATATTATATAATTTAATTAAATCATTTATAAAATTGTTAATAATTGGATTTATTGCTGGCTATGTTTTTATTAATAATTATGAAAAATTAATAAATTTAGTAAGATTAAATTTATTTGAATCAATCTCTTTTATATGGTCTCTAATTTTTGATATAACAATAAAAACTTCAATTTTCTTGATAATTTTAAGCATTTTTGATTATTGGTGGAATTATAGAGAATATATTGAAAGTTTAAAAATGACAAAACACGAAGTAAAAGATGAATATAAACAATCAGAAGGAGACCCATTGATAAAAGCAAAAATACGGGAAAAACAACGAATGATAGCACAGCGAAGAATGATGAAAGAAGTGCCAAAAGCAGATGTGGTAATAACAAACCCAACGCATATATCTGTTGCAATAAAATATGATTCAACAATAATGGCAGCACCAATTGTAGTAGCAAAAGGTGAAGGATTTATTGCTTTAAAAATCAGAGAAATTGCAATTGCTGCTGGTGTGCCAATTTATGAAGATAAACCATTAGCTCGTGCTTTGTATGAATCAGTAGAAATTGGAGAACAAATACCAGTTTCATTATATAAAGCAGTAGCCGAAGTTCTTGCGTTTGTTTATAAATTAAAAAAGAAAAAATCTTATGTTTAATAAAAAATTATGGCAGTAATAGCAACTGAAACACCTTTATTAAAGGTTTTAAAAAATTCTGATATTCTTATTGGTATTGGTGTTGTTGCTGTTATTGTGATGATGGTTATTCCAATCTATACATTTCTTCTAAATTTATTACTTGCTTTTAATATTACATTTGCTATCGTAATTATTTTAACAGTAATGTATATTGAAAAACCAATTGATTTTTCAGTATTTCCAGCATTATTACTTGTAACAACTATTTTTCGTTTAGCATTAAATGTTTCTTCTACACGATTAATTTTATTAAAAGGAAGAGCAGGTGTAGAAGGTGTTATTACTGCATTTGGTGATTTTGTTGTTGGTGGTAATTATGTTGTTGGTATCGTTATATTTTTGATTTTAGTTATTATTCAATTTATGGTTATTATAAAGGGTGCTACAAGAGTATCAGAAGTTGCAGCAAGATTTACATTAGATGCTATGCCCGGCAAACAAATGGCAATTGATGCTGATTTGAATGCTGGAATGATAACAGAAGAGGAAGCAAAACAGCGAAGAAAAGATATTCGTCGTGAAGCTGATTTTTATGGAGCAATGGATGGTGCAAGTAAGTTTGTGCAGGGTGATGTTGTTGCTGGTTTAATTATTACTGTTATTAATGTGTTAGGTGGCTTTGCTATTGGTGTATGGATGCGCGGTGAAACAATAGTAGAAGCACTTCAAACTTATACATTATTAACTATTGGTGATGGTCTTGCTGCTCAAATTCCTTCACTTCTTATTTCAGTTGCTACTGGTATTATCGTTACTCGTGCTGCATCTGATGATAATTTAGGTGCTGAATTAAGTCATCAATTATCCAGATTTCCAAGAGCTCTTTATATTACTGCTGGCACACTTGCATTTTTAGGAATTGCTACTCCAATGCCTACTGTTCCGTTCCTTGGTATTTCTATTTTCCTTGTTTTAATTGGTTTAGGTATATCAAAAGCACAGCACCGCGAAAAAATTGAAGCAGAATTAAAAGCAAAAGCGAAAGAAACAACAAAGCCACGGCAGCCAGAAAATGTTGTTGGTTTATTACAGGTTGACCCAATGGAACTTGAAATGGGTTATAGTTTGATTCCATTAGTTGATGTCGAGCAGGGCGGTGATTTGCTTGATAGAATTACTTTAATCAGAAGACAATGTGCGATTGATTATGGTATAATTGTGCCACCAATTCGTATTCGTGATAATATGCAATTAAAGCCAAATTCTTATGTAATCAAAATTAAAGGCACTGAAATTGCCGGCTCTGAAATTTATATAGATAGATTTTTAGCAATGAATCCTGGGAATATTAAAGAAAAATTAGATGGTATAAAAACAGTTGAACCTGCTTTTGGTTTGCCAGCTGTCTGGATTAATGCTGACCAGCGCGAATATGCTGAAAGATTAGGTTTTACTGTTGTGGACCCTTCATCTATTATTGCTACTCATTTAACAGAAGTAATTAAATCACATGCACATGAATTACTCGATAGACAAACAACACAAAAATTAATTGATAATTTAAAAGAGAGTCATCCTTCATTAATTCAGGATTTAATACCAGAGGTTATGTCAGCGATTGATATTCAACTTGTTTTACAAAATTTATTAAGAGAAGGAATTTCTATTCGTGATTTGCCTACTATTTTTGAAACTTTGTTAAATAAAGGTCGAACAATAAAAGACCCGACAATATTAACTGAATATGTGCGAATGGCATTAGCAAGACAAATTTGTTTGCAGTTCAGGTCTGTTGATGAAACATTATCTGTTATTACACTAACACCAAAATTAGAAAAAGAATTATCTGATTCACTTGTTGATTCGCAAGAAGGTCCTTATATTGCTCTTGACCCGATAAAAACACAAAAATTAATGATAAATTTATCAAAAGTAATAAATGATGTAGTAAATAAAGGATTACAACCTGTGATTTTAGTTGCACCAAATATTAGACCTTATTTTAAAAGATTAATTGAGCGTAGTGCGCCAAATTTAATTGTTATGTCTTATAATGAAGTAGTTCCTACGATTGAGGTTAAATCAGTTGGTATGGTTAGTATTGATTAATATTAGGTGAAAATATGTATAAAATATTTGAAGGCGAGACATTACAACAAGCTTTATTAAAAATGAAGATTGAATTAGGACCTGATGCTATTTTAGTTGAGCATAAAATGGTAAAACGCGGTGGTTTTTTAGGACTTTTTTCAAAAAATATTTTTATTGTTAAAGCTTTACCGGCAAATGTTATAAAAGGCCAATCAATTCTTTCAAATGAAACACCCAAATCTACAATAACAGAAAATCAAAAAGAAAAATTTATAAAAAAAATTAGTTCAACAATAAAAGAAAAAAATATTCAATTGGAAAAAGAAAATAAAGTTTTAGAAAAGCCAAAAGTGAATCATATTATAAATGAAGAGATAAAATTATCAGAGCCAGAACCCAAAATAAAAGAACCCCCAAAAATTTATTCGCCATATACACAGGTAAAAAAAACACTAATAACTGATACACAAAAAAATATAAAAAATGAAAGACAATCACAACAAATAAATAAACAAATACCTGACAATATACAGGAAAAACAGGTGTTAAAAAAAGTGCCTATAGCAAAAACAGATAAAACAGATGAATTAGCAGAAGAGATAAAGATATTGAAAGATGAATTAAAAAATATATCTGGCACAATTGGAATTGTTTTAGAAAAAGTTCAACAGGAAGAAATAAAATATCCTGGCTTACTAACAAAATATTATATGTATTTAATGGAAAATGAATTTGAAGAAGAATGTGCAGATAAAATAATAAAAAGAATCGAAGAGCAATTGCCTAAAAAAGATTTGAATAATCCAATAATAATTGATAAAATAATTAAAAATGAAATAGAAAAAATATTAATAAAAAAAGAACATATAAATTTTAATACAGATGAATTAAAAATATTTGTAGTTGTTGGACCAACAGGAGTAGGTAAAACAACAACATTAGCAAAATTAGGCGCTTATCTTTCACTTGAAGAAAAAAAAGAAATTGCATTTTTAACACTTGATACATATCGACTTGCAGCAGTAGAACAATTAAGAAAATATGCACAGGCATTAAATACACCATTAAAGGTAATATTTATGCCAGAAGAAATAAATGAAGGTATTATGAGTTTTTTAAATAGAGATATAATTCTTGTTGATACAGCAGGGAGAAGTCCAACTGATAAAGTGCAAATGCAAGAATTATTTGATTTTGTAAAACATTCAAAATTTAAGATGGACATTGCATTAGTATTGAGTGCTACAACTAAATATTCTGATTTAGAAGAAATTATTGAAAAATTTGGACCAATTAAATTTAATCAATTTATTATTACTAAAATTGATGAGACAATTTCATTAGGTCCTCTTATTAGTTTGGTTGATAAATATAAAGTGCCTATTTCTTATATTACTGATGGTCAGGATGTGCCTGATAATTTTTCTTTCTTTGAACCAAAAAAATTTATTGAAATATTATTTAAAAATTTTAAAATAAATATTTCAGAAGAAATAAAGAATTTATAAAGGTGTGAAAAAGAATTGTTTGACCAGGCAGAAAAATTAAGATATTTGGTGAAAAAAAAATCAGGTTTGTATTTATCTGATAAAAGTTTTATTTTTTGTTCTTTATGTGGAGGTTCTGGTTGTTCTTTAATTGCATTATCACTTTCTTTTGAATTAAGTAAAGATTTAAAAGTTATAGTGATTGAAAATAATTATTTATCACCATCATTTGCTAATTATTTGAATTTGGTTAATAATTATAATTTCAATAATATAATAAGAAATGAAGAAATTGAAAAACAAATAATGAAAATATCAGATAATTTTGATATTATTTATACTAATTTACTTGATAATTACAATGAAGATTATTTTGAAGTAAAAAATTTTATTTTTAAGATTGATAATTTTTTAAAAGATAAGTATAATATACTATTTTATGATTTTGGTAATGAATTTCTTTTTTATAATTATTTTAATTTTTTAGAAAAAATTTTTTTAATTATAAAATCAGATGATAATTCATTCAGTAATTTATATAGATTTTTAAAGAAGATACAAAGAGAAGAAAAAAAAATATATTTAATAATAAATTTAATTTATAATGAACGGAAAGTAAATGAAAAAATTAAATTTATTACAAATGAAACAAAAAATATTGAAAAAATATATTTTATTAAGTATAATGAAAAAATAGTTAAATATTTAAATGAGCAAAAAGATATAAGAAAAATCTTTGAATTGTTAAATAAAGAAAATAAGATGCTAATAGAAGATATAAGAAAGTTAATAGTAAATAGTTAAAGAAGGAGTGAAAATAAAAGAATGAAACATCAACAAGTCAGTGCAGAAGAAGAAGCAAGATTGTGGAAAGAATATCAAAAAAATCCTTCTGACGAAAATAGAAATAAATTAGTGACTATATATGCTGGTCTTGTGCATTATGTGGCTGGTAAATTAGCAATGCATAAACCTACAAATATTGAATATGAAGACCTTGTAAATTATGGAATTTTAGGTTTAATAAATGCAATTGAAAAATTTGATTTAAGCAAAGGTTTGAAATTTTCAACTTATGCTACAATTAAAATAAGAGGATATATTATTGATTCATTAAGAGAATTTGATTGGGTGCCACGACAATTAAGGCAACAATCAAAAATGATTGAAAAAGCTTATGCAGAACTTGAATCAAAATTAGGTAGATATCCAAAAGAAGAAGAAGTTGCAAATTATTTAGGAATGAAGTTAGAGGAGTTTCAGAAAATTATTATGAATTTATCAGTTACCACACAATTATCACTTGAAGATACAAAATATATTGGTTCTGATATGGATGAGACTTCTCTTGTTGATGCTGTAGAAGCGCCAGATGGTGATAATCCAGAATTTATTATTACAAAACAAGAATTAAAAAAAGTACTTGCTGATGCAATTATGAAATTACCAGAAAATGAAAAATTAGTAATTGCATTATATTATCTTGAAGATTTAACTTTAAAGGAAATTGGAAAAGTTCTTAATATAACTGAATCGCGAGCCTGCCAATTACATTCAATGGCAATTTTAAGATTAAGAGGTATCGTTAGAAAAGAATTTTTAGGTCGTGAAGATTTAGCTTAATTTTTTTCAATGCAAAAAAAATTTAAACATTATGTTGAATTTATTATTGTTAAAATTCTTTTTTTTATTATTTCAAAAATTAGTCTAAATTCTCTTTATTCTTTTTCTCATCTTTTTGGCAAAATTTTTTATAAATATTTTTTTATCAAAAAAAAAGTTTTATTTAATAATTTAAGAATTGTATTTAAAAATAAAAGTTCAAAATTTTATAATGAACTTGCATTAAAAGTTTGTATAAATTTTGCCAAAACATTTTTTGAATTTTTTAAGTTAAATTTTTTTAATAAAAATAATATTGATAAATATGCAAAATTTTATAATCTGGATATACTTGAAAATATATTAAAAAAAGGTAAAGGTGTTATTTTAGTTTCTGCTCATATTGATAATTGGGAATTTCTTGGATGTGCTTTAACTTTAAAAGGTTTTCCTATTGTGGCAATGGCAAAAAGACAGAATAATAGATTAGTTGATGAACTGATAATAAAACAGCGAACAGGTTGTGGTATGCAAATAATATATAAAGGAATTTCAGTTAAAGATATTTTTAAAGCATTAAAAAGGAATAAAATTATTGGAATAATTGGAGATGTGCGTGGAGATGAAAATAAAATAAATTCATTTTTATTTGGTCTTCCTGCTTCTACACATGAAGGGCTTGCTGTTTTTGCTTATAGAACTAATACTGATATTGTTCCAGTTTTTAGTTATCGTGATATTAATAATATTCATCATATAATTTTTGAAGAGCCAATTAATGTAAATAAAGAAAATGAAGATACATATATCAAAGATGTCATAAATGAATATAATAAACGATTAGAAAATTTTATTAGATTACATCCAGACCAATGGTTTTATTTTCATCGTAGATGGGGGAAAATTTCTGATCATTATTATTTAAAAGAATTTAATTAAAAAATATATGGTAGCGGGGGCTGGATTTGAACCAGCGACCTTTGGGTTATGAGCCCAACGAGCTACCGGTCTGCTCTACCCCGCGTCTATATTCATTTATTTCATTATTATCGTTTTCATTTGCTAATTCCTCATATTTTTGAATTAGCAAACTAACTATTTTTCCTATTGGATTATTACCAGTTGCTAAATAATGTGCATAATGATAATGCAGACATTCAATATTAATTCTTTCATCTCGATTTAAAACTAAATTATTAGTATTTTTAATTTTTTCTTTTTTGCCAACATTATAAAAATCTTTTATTATGTTTTGTCTGATTGTTTCATATTCAGATATCGAATCTTCTAATTCATCAAATAAATTATTATTAAAGAAAAATAAATCTTTAATTTTTTCATCCCAGCCATTTTTTTCTAACTGATCAATTATTTTTATTTGTCTATCATTAATAAGCCAGAATACATCTTTATATGTATCATTTATACTATCAGGTAATTTAATAACTATTTCTTTACAGTGCTTATATTCTTTATTTAATAAATTTTGATAATATTTTTCTTTCATATATTTATTTTTTTATGTTCTTTTTGCTTCCATATTCTTTTTAATTTCTGATAATTTCTCATCACTCTCTTTTAAAAAGTGCCTTATTTTTTCATCAAAAGTTTTTGTTTCAATTTTTTTGTAATAATCATCTCTATTATTCCACGATTTTTCTGCATCAAAATAATTTCGTCGTTTAATCTGATTCTTTTTTACTTTAACTTTTTCAAGTAGTTTTAAATCTAATTTGCCATCTTTCTTTTCTTCAACAACTTGAACTTTTACAATATCACCTTTTTTTAAATAATCTTTAACATTTTTAACATATTCATTTGCTATTTTAGAAATATGAATTAATCCTTCACGATTATTTTCTAATTTTACAAATGCTCCATAATTTGCTAAATTTATTATTTCACCCTGATATACATTACCTTCTTTAATATCTTTGTCAATATCTTTGTCCATTATAAAAAAAGATTCGCCTCCTTTTAATTATAATAATTTAATTATTTTATTATACTATTTTTAACTTGTCAAGATTTTTAATTATTTTTTTATTTGAGAATTTTTTTATATTTTTTAATATTTTTTCCTGTAATTCAAACATCTTTTTTTTATTTTCTTTACCTTTATCTGTATAACCAAATAAATGTAAAATACCGTGAATTAAAACTCTTTGAAATTCTTCTTCAAAAGAAATTTTATAATAATCAGCATTTATTTTTACCTGTTCGAGAGAAATAAGAATATCACCAATATATTTTATTTTGTTTTTATTTTGCTTATAAAAATAAAATTCATTTTCAAATGGAAATGCAATTACATCTGTTGGACAATCTCTTTTGAAATATTTTTTATTGTATTCTATTATTTCATCATTATTAACAAATAAAAAATTTATTTCTATTTTATTTTTTTTTATTAATTTAAATATAGTATTTATTATTCTCTTTATTTTTATTTCAGAAAATTTTATTTTTGAATTATTTATTAAAGTTATTTTATTCATTCCGTCTTTGTTCTAATTTTTTTATCTCATTATCATCAGGATATTTAATTCGAGAATGAAAAATATTAGTTAATAGTTTTATAAAAATATTTTTAATTATATTTAATTCTTTTAAAGTTAAATCACATTCATCAAGTTCGCCTTCTTCTATTTTTGATTCAATACAATTGTTTATTGTTTCTTCGATTTTTTGTGGAGTTGGCGGAGTAAGTGAACGACATGCAGCTTCACAAACATCAGCCAGCATAACAAGAGCAGCTTCTTTTGTTTGTGGTTTTGGTCCAGGATATCTATAATCTTCTTCAAGAATAACTTCATCAAGACTTGCTGTTTCGAGTGCTTTTTTATAAAAAATTTTAATCAATGAAGTGCCGTGATGTTGCTGTATTATATCAATTATTTCAATTGGTAATTTTAATTCTTTTGCCATTTCAACACCAATTTTAATATGAGATTTAATAATTGAACTACTTAATGAAGGCTTAATTTTATCATGCAAATTTTCATTTGTATAAGTAATATTTTCAATAAAATAACCTGCTTTATTTAATTTACCAATATCGTGATAATAACCACCAGCCCGAACAAGTAAAGGATTTAATTTTAATACTTCTGCTGCATTTTCACATAAATTACCAATAGTAATAGAATGATGATAAGTACCAGGAGCATTAACCATTAATTCTTTAAAAATAGGTAAATTCAAATCACTTATTTCAAGTAATTTATAATCAGTTGAAATTTTAAAAATATTTTCAAAGAAAGGCAATAGACCAATTGTGATTATTGGTGTAAGTAAAAAACCATTTAATAAAATAGAAATGTAAGCCAGAAGATGAATATTAGAGTAATTGCTTTTAATATTAACAGCAGCGAAATTAAAAAAAAGAATAACAAGTGCACCACTAATACCAATAAACATTCCTGCTCTTATTAAATGAAGACGATTACGAATATTTATATAACTTATTATTCCGAACGAAGAAGAAATGAACATAGTTAAAAAAAACAAAAAATTAAAATAATTAAAAAAATCAGAATAATTAATTAAAGAGAAAGAATAGATTAAAGTAATAATAATAGATGAAATAAAAGTATGAATAATTGCAAATCTGATACTAACAAAAATTGCAGCAAGCAATGCAAATGCAGGAAAAGGAATAATAAATACAGATTGATTAATTTTATTAATATATTCTGGATTTAACATATAAAAAAGGAATACTTTTAAAATAATAGCAGGTAAAAGAATTAATAAAGAAGATATGATAAATTTATTTATATTTAAAAACACATTACGATAGTGCATAAACATAAATAAATAATAAAAAAATAGAATAACACAAAATAAGAATAATAAGCCAATAAAAACTTTTATATTTGTTTCAATATTTAAGTAAAAATATTCTTTTAAAATCTGAATATGTGAATGATTTATTTGTTCACCTTTTTTGATTATTAAACCACCTTTTTTTATTGTTGTTACATACGGTGGTGTTGTTTTTAAAATAAATTCTTTTTCTTTATTATAATATTTATAATCAAATTTTACATTTGGATTATTTTGAAAAAAATCAACAAATAATTTGATTATAGTATTATCAAAATCTATTTTTTTGCTTTCAAAAAAATTTTTAATAAAATTATGCAAATTATCAGGCCCAAAAATAATTGTATTTTTTTCTACTGGTTCTATGACCTGAGTTCTTATTATCTTATCAGAATTTTCAATATATTTTTTATATTGAATAGCAACCATTAACTGATTATCATAAGGCACAGTGTCATTAAAATAGCCATTATTAATAATTGCTTCAAATAGTTCTTTTAAAACATTATTATTTATAATATTTTTAGCAAAAACAAAATTATTATCTGAAAATTTTACAGTTTTATCAAAATAAAAAATTGGTATAATTTTTTTTGTTTTTTCATCAATAATTTTTTTTGTTTTATTTTCGTCAACAAATTTTAAATCTTTTTTTGAAAAATAATCTTTTTCAGCAATTGAATTAAGTTTAGGAATTTCAATAACAGAAAATTGAGGACCACTAATTATTACAAAAATTAAAATTAGAATAACAATAACAATTATATGTTTTATAGTAAGATGCTTAAAAAATTCTGACTTTTCTTTTAAATTTAAAAATTTTTTCATAAAATTATTTTATCACTTTTATTGATAATTCTTTTAATTGTTTTTCACTAATTTCTGATGGTGCTTGTGTCATTAAGCAAACTGCTTTTTGTGTTTTTGGAAAAGCAATAACTTCACGAATCGAATTTGAATTTGTTAAAAGCATTACTAATCTATCAAAACCAAGAGCAATTCCACCATGCGGTGGTGCGCCATATTTTAATGCATTAAGTAAGAAACCAAATTTTTCTTCTGCTTCATCTTCACTTATTCCAAGTGCTTTAAACATTTTTTGTTGTATTTCATTATTATGAATTCTTATACTGCCACCACCTAATTCAATTCCATTTAAAACTATATCATACGCTTTTGCATAAGCATTTTCAGGGTGTTCAAGCATAATATCAATTGAATCGTCAGTTGGTGAAGTAAAAGGATGATGCATTGCAACCCAGCGTTTTTCTTCTTTATCAAATTCAAATAAAGGAAATTTATATATCCAAACAAATTCATACTTATCCTGTGGAATTTTATTTGTTAATTTTGCGATATGTATTCTTAAATTACCTAATGCAGCATAAACTATTTCTGGTTTATCACAGACAAAAAGTAATAAATCACCGGGCTCTGCTTTAGTCTCTTTTACTAAAGAATGTAATATTTCATCAGTAAAAAATTTTTTAATTGAAGATTCTAAACCATTTTCAGTCATCTTAAACCAGGCTAATCCTTTTGCCTCAAAAGTTGCAACAAATTTAGTTAAATCATCAATATCTTTACGAGAAAATGTAGCGCATCCTTTTGCATTTATACATTTTACTATTCCACCTTTATTTATATTTTCAATAAATACATTAAAATTAGAATTTTTAACAATATCAGTAACATCAATTAATTCAAGACCAAATCTTAAATCAGGTTTATCAACACCATATTTTTCCATTGCTTCTTTATATGTTAATTTTTTTATAGGCAGAGAAATTTCTATTCCTTTAATTTCTTTAAAAACATTGTATAAAAGCCCTTCAATTAAACTCATTATATCTTCAACATCAATAAAAGACATTTCAAGGTCAATTTGAGTAAATTCAGGTTGTCTATCAGCGCGTAAATCTTCATCGCGAAAACATTTAACAATTTGATAATATCTATCAAAACCAGAGACCATTAATAATTGTTTAAATAATTGTGGACTTTGCGGTAAAGCATAGAATTTTCCTGGATTTACTCTACTCGGAACAACATAATCTCTTGCTCCTTCTGGTGTAGATTTAGTTAAAAAAGGTGTTTCAATTTCTACAAAATTATTTGAGTTAAGATAATTTCTGACTATCGAACTAATTTTATGTCTGCAAATTAAATTTGATTGTATTGTTGGTCTTCGTAAATCAAGAAAACGATAACGAAGACGAATTTCTTCTGAAACATTTTCATAATCATCAAGTTGAAAAGGTGGTGTTTGGCTTTTATTATAAATTTCTAATTCTTCTGCTAATACTTCTATTTTTCCAGTTTTTAAATTTGGATTGATTGTTTCTGAACTTCGTAATATTACAGTGCCTTTTACACCAATAACCCATTCGCAGCGTATTATTTTCGCCTGTTTATGTAATTCACTATTTATTTCTGGATTGAATACTATCTGAATTAATCCTGTTTTATCGCGTAAATCAATAAATAGTAGATTACCATGGTCTCTAAAACTATTAACCCAACCACATAAAAAAACTTTTTGATTAAGATTGTTTTCATTTAATTCTGCACATAGATGCGTTCTTTTCATTTATAATTTCCTCCTATCAAATCATATTTGATTTTTCAATCTTGTGAAATTAAATAATCTTATTTTAGTTAATTATTTTTTAACAATCAATAAAATTTTTTTAAATTATTTATTTCAACTTTTTTTTCATATATTGCTTTGCCAACAATGAGACCACTTATTCCTTTATCTTTGTATTTATAGACATTTTCTATATCAGTTTCACTTGATACGCCACCAGATAGAATTAAACTTATATTTTTAACCTTATCTAAAATTTCAAGTGCTGAAGATATATCAGGACCACAAAGCATTCCATCTTTTTCAATATTTGTATAAATAAATGTTTTTATACCTGAATTAGCTAATTGCTGTATTACTGATATTGCATTTAGTTGAGTTTTTTCAACCCAACCTTTTAAAGTAATTAGTAATTTGTATGCATCAATACTTACGAAAATTTTTTCGCAAAATTTATTTAATATTTTATTAAATTCTTTTTTATCAGTTATAGCAATTGTTCCAATTATAATATTAGATACACCAATTTCAAATAATTTATCAGCACTTTCAAAATTTCTGATGCCACCACCAACCTGTAAAATAATATCAGGTAATTTAGCAATTTTTTTTATAATATTAAAATTATTTTGATTACCAGTAAATGCTCCATCAAGGTCAACAATATGGATTCTTTTTAAATCATTTTCTAAAAAGATTTTTGCGATTATTTCTGGATTTTCATAATAAATTTTTGCTGTCTCAGAAATACCTTGTTTTAATCGTACACATTTACCATCTTTTAAATCAATAGCAGGTATGACAAACATAAATACATTATTTCAATAATACAGCACATTTTCTGCAATATAAAGTTGTGGGAAGTGTCTTTAATCTATCATCTTTAATTTTAACACCACATTTTACACAGCGACCAAATTCGTTTTTATCTATTCTTTTTATTGTCTCATTTATTGCTTCTAATTTCTTTTTATCTCTATCAATTTGTGTATTTAAATATTTTAAATTTTCAGTATATGCTGCCTGCTCAATTTGTTCAGATGGAACAGAAGATTTAACTTCTTCTAATTCATTTTCAAGTTTTTTTAATGTTTCAATTATCTCTTTTTTTTCTTCTTCTAATTTTTTTTTTAATTTTTGAATTTCTTTTTTATTCATAAAAAAATTCTCCCTTATTTATTCTCGACCTTCTTCTACATGTTTTTTATATTCTTCTGTTAATTTAATAATTGTTTCTTGTGGTGCAATTTCATAATGAGAAAATTTTTGTGTAAAATCACCAGTTCCTTGAGTAAGTGAACGCAAACTTGTAGCATATTTATACATTTCACTTTCAGGAACCTGTGCTTTAATAACAGTAAATGCTCCTTGTGGCTCCATTCCTAATATTTTTCCGCGTCTGCTATTTAAATCACCAACAACATCACCAACATAATTATCTGCAACTTTTACTTCTATTTCTAATATTGGTTCAAGTATTGTAGCGCCTGCTGTTTCAAATGCTTTTTTTATTGCAAATGAACCTGCAATTTGAAATGCCATATCTGATGAATCAACTTCGTGATATGTTCCATCATATAATTTAATATCAATTCCTACTGCTGGATAACCTGCAATGATTCCTTTTGCTAATGTATTTCTAATACCTTTTTCAACTGCTGGAACATATTTAGCCGGTATAGCACCACCAAAAATTGCATTTTCAAATGTAACTTCAAGGTCTTCTGTTCTTGGCTTTATTTCAATAAAACAGTGTCCATATTGTCCTCTACCACCTGATTGTTTTTTATATTTTCCTTCACCTTTTGATGTTTTTCTTATTGTTTCTCTATAAGCAATTTTTGGCTGTGCAGTTTCAACTTCAACATCGTATTTACTTTTTAGTTTTTTCAACATTATTTCTAAATGCATTTCACCCATACCACTGATTATTGTCTCGCCAAATTCTTTTATTATACTTACTTTAAATGTTGGGTCTTCAAGCATAAATGCAGTTAATCCCTGACTCATTTTTTCCTGGTCTTTTTTTGTTTTTGGAATTACTGCTAATGAAATAACAGGTTCTGGAAATTCTATTGGTGGCACTGAAACTGCGCTGCCTATATTACAGATTGTATCACAGGTTGTAGTATCTTTTAGTTTTACTAATGCACCAATATCACCTGCTACAATGTTATTCATTTCAATTTTATTTTTTCCTTGAAAAATTACTATTTGTCCAATTCGTTCTTTAATCTGGCTTCTTGGATTATAAAAATCCATACCACGCTCTGCAATGCCTGAATATACTTTTACAAATACTATTTCGCCTATATGCTCTTCTATTGTTGTTTTAAAAACAAAACCTGTAAATTTTTCATCAATGCTTCTTTTTCTTGTTGTCTCTGATTTTGTATTCAAATCTGTTAATTTAATCTCTTTTAAATCACTTGATGAAGGAATATAATCAATTATTTTATCAAGTAAAATATTTATACCTACATTATTTAATGCTGACCCACAAAGAACTGGTATTATTTGACCAGATTTTGTAGCTTTATATATTGCTTCAATTAATTCTTCTTTTGTTAATTCTGCTTCTGCAAAATATTTTTCCATTAATATTTCATCTGTTTCTACTATTTTTTCGATTAACTCAACTTTTGCTTTTTTTAATTTTTCTTTATATTCATCTGGAATTTGACCTTCTTTTGTTGGACCTTTATTATCATTACCTGCTAAGTATGCTTTTTCATTTAATATATCTATTATACCGGAAAATTTTGGACCCTCGCCTATTGGAATTTGTAATGCTACTACTTTTGTTGATAATTTTTTTAATGTATCAATTGATTTCTCAAAACTTGCATATTCTTTATCCATTTTATTTATAAAAATTATTTTTGGTAAATTGTATTTATCTGAATATCGCCATACTTTATCAGTATTTACCTGAACACCAGTTGTCGCATCAATTACTATTATTGCACCTTCACAAACACTTAATGCTGCTGGAACTTCGCCTATAAAATCTGGATAACCTGGTGTATCAATTACATTTATTTTATTTTCTTTCCATTCGATTGGTATTACTTTGGATGTTATTGTAAATTTTTTTTCTATTTCCAGAGGATAATAATCAACCTGTGAAGTGCCATTATCGACTGAACCAACTCTTGATATTGCACCAATATTAAAAAGCATTGTTTCAACGATTGTGGTCTTTCCTGCATTTTGATGCGATATCATTGCTACATTTTTTATTTTGTCTGATGAATAGTTTTTCATTATAAGCCTCCTTAAATCAATAATAGAAATTTTTTTTCTATCATATTTATTTTTTTATGTCAAGATAAATAAAAAAAATTTTGCGGGAAGTTTACAGACATGGTATACCCTTTTCTTAAGAATATATTATTAAAAATA
>ERZ795060.124-NODE-124-length-110011-cov-14.197024_pt1 | contig 110011 bp, 85 predicted proteins | sample MGYA00375144_ERZ795060 | MGnify/ENA primary metagenome ERZ795060 (study PRJEB30189, sample SAMN05720157) | activated sludge metagenome | isolation source: anaerobic digester from wastewater treatment plant | place: Japan | collected 2015-05-15 ...
TCTTCGCAAGGTGCGGTTCAGGCTTTCGAAACTCGCTTCCACCCGCCGGATGGCGGTGACCGCGCCGCCGGGGCTGTGGTAGCCCAGAGCCTCGGCGATCTCTCGCACCTTTGTATCCGAAGCGACGACGGGCCAGCCACTCGCACCGCCGCTGCCGGTCGGCATCGTCGCGGACGATAGGCCTGCGGTCGTTGCCGCGGGACATGACGTGATACAAGGCATCGGCGAACTCGATCCGCAAGGGACGGGCCATGCGGAGTGAGCCTACTGCCCGGTGACCGGCGGGTCAAGAGCGACTCACATATGTCGTTTCGGTCCGGGCGGGCACGCCAAACGCCTAACGGCGCTCTGACCCCAGATGCTTCCCTTGGTTCCGATATTATCTCAATGTTGCCTTGCCCATCTCTTATCCCGCACATCGCAAATGAGGAAGCCGTAATTGACTACCGGCCTATGGACGCATAGGCTTTTGACAATTGCGGAGGGCAGAAGAGCAACGCGGCCGCGTGCGCCGCGAAAGCATCTCATTGTTCACGCGTGTTCACGTGGGGGGGAGTCTTGTGAAAGCATCAGTACATGTGTTGGGCGTGACCGTTGTGATTGCTGTGTTTGTAACGCCGGCGTCTGCAGTAGTTCTTCGGTGGGGAGAGACCAGCGATCTGGCGAACGGGGTGCTGGGGATCCCGGAGAATCTGACCGGAGACCGCTGGGTTTGATGTCGCCATCACGTTCTCAGCCTCGAACGGTACTTTCAGCGGCGGCCGTGGACAGTATGAGGCGCTGGGGACAGATCAGTACCTCCATTTCCAATCCAGCGCGTCGAATCATATTTCATGGGTTGAATTCTCCTTCTACAAGACCGGTACGAATGATCCGGCAGATGTATTGGGCTTCACGACCAAGATGGAGGACGTCGAGCGCGGTAACAGCACGCGCGAATGGCTTGTCGCGCCCCAGATCGTTTCCGATGGGGCGTTAATCGATCTTGATTTTCAAGATACGTCCATTTTCGATTTTGGTGGATACGGCACGTGGGGCCCCGAGTACGGCACCAAAACCGTTGGGGGTATCATCTATCCGGTTGCGGTACCTGGGCACAACTTGGAAAACGGAACTCAGGCCGATAAGGCGGTGGGTATTGACCTGTCCACCACACCGCTGTCGTACTTCCGGATTGGCGAGTCCAGGAATTCAAGCTCCGCCGGCAGCGTGCTGATGGGGCCGACGATTGGGGACATTACGCTCGTTCCGGAGCCGGCCACGCTGAGTCTGCTGGGGCTGGGCGGGCTGATGCTGATTCGCCGCCGGCGAGCAGCGTAAACCTGGCGAAGACCGTCTGGTAGGGTCGATATCGAGAGGCCGCTCCGGCTGAAGGGGCGGCCTCTTGCTTGTATTATTGCGGTGCATGCTGCAATGACGCCGCGGGGCATGTCCCGGGAATAGTTGAAAAAGAGCGGTTCTCCCATGGAGTTTGCCACGGTGGGAAACTCCGCTTGAACAGTGAATTAAGGAAGGAGAACCGCAATGAGAGCAACGTACCGAAGAAAGGTGGACAAGCCCAGCATCGGCGCTGAGGCTGAGATCATCGGCCGGGAGGACGCGTTGCGCGGACGGGTGGCGGTGGAACTGCCGGTGTCGCTGGCGGAGACGGTACAAGGGGCAGCGAGCAGATCGAACAGCTGGCGGGCCAGGCGGGCCTGCTGGTCATGCGGCAGGTGATGGAGGCGGAGATCGCGGCGTTGGTCGGCCTGGTGGCTGCTGGCAGCGGCGAAACGCTTCCGGCGCGTACGCGGTTGCAAGCTGATGGCCTCCTTGATTGAAGCGCTGGACACAGCCGATGCCGTCGTTGCAGCACGGCCGGAGGCAGCGTAGAGTAATGATCCTTCAGGGGAGAGCCGCTCGAAATTCAACTACGAACGGGACAACTTCGGTCGAAGCAGTCGCGGTCGAAGATGCCGACCATCTTGCCGGTCTGAGCCTCGGCGAGCGGAACGCGGACGTGCCAGCGGCCTTGAGGCAATTCTTCGAGCGGCCGTATAGAAGGATTGATAGCCCGGTCAGCGGTACTTCGCGCGATCCGTGGGGCAGACCGGGCTTGTGATACCGGCAGTTGGTTCAGGATTGAGGGCGCTGGGACTCGAACCCAGGACCCACGGCTTAAAAGGCCGTTGCTCTACCGACTGAGCTACACCCTCGACATTCGGTCCGTTAGGCATGCCGTCTGCCGTCGGAAACACAGACGTCGGCATGCCGTCGGAGCCGAAGCTCACGACGACGTATTGTAACGCGACCGGGGCCGGGCGCCCAGTGAGCCCGAGGACTCGCCCCACCCCGGCGCCCTGTCGGCTCGCCACACGACTGCGCGGTTTTCGCGCTTGGTCGCGCTGCCCGGTGCTTCCCGTCGAAGGCGGCGACTCGCCGCGGCGTGGTATCCTGCGTGGCGGACCGAAACGGCCAGTAGCATCGTTGGCGACTGTGGCCGGGATGCAGCGCAACAGAGACGGCGGGGTCAAGCCCCGCCGCTCGCTTTCGGTTACGCGTTGTATGTGGGCCGGAGCCGGCAACCGACTGCCCGACTCAGAGCTCCCGGCTCACCGCTGGTGGCTCACAGCTCAAAGCTCACGGCCCACAGCTTTTCGTCACTTCTTCTCCTCGAACTCGGCGTCGATGACGTCCTCGTCCTTGGCAGTGCTGCCCGCTCCCGCGCCGGCGGTCTGGTTCGCGCCGGACGACGCGTCGGCTGAGCCAGCCCCCGAGACGCCCGCCTGCTTGGCCGCCTCCTCGTACATGATGCGGCCGATGGTCTGCGAGGCGGCAGCCAGGTTATCGAGCGACCGGCTGATGGCGTCGCGGTCGTCGGACTTGACCGCCTCCTTCAGTTGGTTGATGGCGCTCTCGACGTTGGCTCGCTCCTGCGCGGGCACCTTCTCGCCGTGCTCCTTGAGCGTCTTTTCGGTCTGGTAGATGAGGCTGTCGGCCCGGTTGCGGAGCTCGACCAGCTCGCGGCGAGCCTTGTCCTCCGACGCGTGAGCCTCGGCGTCGCGCTTCATGCGCTCGATCTCTTCCTTGCTCAGGCCCGAGCTGCCCGTGATGCGGATGGACTGGGCCTTGCCGGTCGCCAGGTCCTTGGCGCTGACGTTGAGGATACCGTTCGCGTCGATGTCGAACGTGACCTCGATCTGCGGCACGCCGCGCGGAGCGGGCGGCAGATCGGTCAGGTTGAACCGACCCAGCGAGCGGTTATCGGCAGCCATCTCGCGCTCGCCCTGGAGCACGTGGATAGTGACCTCGGTCTGGTTGTCGGCCGCGGTGGAGAAGATCTCCTTCTTGCTCGTCGGGATGGTCGTGTTGCGTTCGATGAGCCGGGTCATCACGCCACCCAGCGTCTCGACGCCGAGGCTAAGCGGCGTAACGTCGAGCAGCACGATGTCCTGCTTCTCGCCCGTGAGCACGGCCCCCTGGATGGCGGCACCGACCGCGACCACTTCGTCGGGGTTGATGCTCTTGTTGGGCTCCTTGCCGAAGACCTCCTTGACCAGCCGCTGCACCGCCGGCATACGGGTCGAACCGCCCACGAGCACGACCTCGTCGATGTCCTTGGGCGAGAGCTTGGCGTCCTGCAGCGCCTTGAGCATCGGGCCGCGGGTCCGCTCGGTCAGGTGCTCGGTGAGCTGCTCGAACTTGGCCCGCGTGATGGTCTGCTGCAAGTGCTTGGGCCCGCTCTGGTCGGCGGTGATGAACGGCAGGTTGATGGTGGTCTCCTGCACGTTGGACAGTTCCATCTTGGCCTTCTCGCAGGCCTCCTTGAGCCGCTGCAGGGCCATGGGGTCCTTGCGCAGGTCGATGCCTTCCTTTTTACGGAACTCCTCCGCGACGTAGTTGATCAGTTCCTCGTCATAGTCGTCACCGCCCAGGTGCGTGTCGCCGTTGGTGCTGAGCACCTCGAAGACGTTGTCGCCGATGTCGAGGATCGAAATATCGTACGTACCGCCGCCCAGGTCGAAGACGGCGACCTTCTCGTTGCGCTTCTTTTCCAGACCGTAGGCCAGGGCGGCCGCGGTGGGCTCGTTGATGATGCGCTCCACCTTCAGGCCCGCGATTTCGCCCGCGTCCTTGGTCGCCTGACGCTGGGCGTCGTTGAAGTAGGCGGGGACGGTGATGACGGCCCGGGTGACGGGCTCGCCCAGGTAGTCCTCGGCCGTCTTCTTGAGGTCGCGGAGGATCATGGCCGAGATCTCGGGCGGGGTGTACTCCTTGCCCCGGACCGAGACCTTCACCAAATCGCTCTCGCCGCCGACAACGTTGTAGGGAACGATTTTCTCCTCGGCGTGGACCTCGTTGTGGCGACGGCCCATGAACCGCTTGATGGAGAATATGGTGTTCTGGGGATTGGTCACCTGCTGGTGCTTGGCGATCTGCCCCACCAGGATCTCGCCCTTGTCGGTGAAGCCGACGACTGAGGGAGTCAGTCGAGAGCCCTGGGCGTTGGTCAGGACTTTCGGCTGATCGCCCTCCATGACGGCCACGACGGAGTTGGTGGTCCCCAGGTCGATACCGATGATTTTCGACATACGCTCAGCGCTCCTTCGTCAGTGCAATCTAGCCGATGCGGTCACGACTGGAATCAACTCGCCAACTCGACGGCGCAACCGCTATGCTGAGGGAGAGGCAAGGCCGGTGCCAGGGACCCGCGGAAACGCCACTTTTTTCTTTAACCACTTATCTTACAGAAACTTGTACTCCTCGGCCGATATAGCCTATCATTCCAGGTCTGCCAGACTGGCAGATAAACCCAATCAGGACTGGCACATACGCCGGAGGTGCACGGATGGCGATGCAGCATCAGCCTTTCGAAACCATGGACGCCCAGTCGCTGCCCCTGGTCCGGCAGGTGTCGGTCTTTCTGGAGAATCGGCCCGGTCAGCTCTTGAAGCTGACCCAATTGTTCGACGATCAGGAGGTGAAAATCCTGGGGTTGAGCCAGGTGGACGCGGGAGACTGTGCGATCGTTCGTCTGGTTTTTGACCGGACGGACACCGCTCTGGCCGTCCTCAAGGAGGCGGGTTTCGCGGTGGCGGTCAGCGAACTGATCGTAGTCCGGGTGCCGGCGGGCAAGCGGGCGATGATGGCGATCTGGTCGGTGCTGCTCATGGCCGAGGTGAACGTCGCCTACACCTACCCGCTCCTGATGGTGGGCGGCGGCCCATGCCTGGCCGTCTCGGTGGACTCGGTCGAGATCGCCGTGGAGACGCTTCAGCGACGGAATTTCGACGTCTTGGGCGAGGCGGATCTGCAGGACGAGGCGAATAATTGAGATTGGTCAGTGGCCAGTTGTCCGTGGCCAGTGGTGAGTAGCTGGGTCCGCTATCTGTGTGCCGATGGTTCTCGCTTTGGTTGATGGAAGCAATCATGGCGAGGAGCCGCCGACTTTACGGGTAGCCGACTTGGCGGCCTCTGCCATTGTGGCGGAAGTCTGTTTTGAGACTTGATGCGCCTAAAACATTGCTGGAAAGGAAGTAAGTTACAATCGAGCTGCGGTCGGCGGCGTGGCACCGATCTTGCACGATGCTCGGACGTAGCATACGTGCCCCGCCTGTCGGTGAAGACTCGGCGGGTTGAACGGAAGGAAGATCGGCAGGGCTTACTCCTACCGATCGCGGCGAGTTCACGAGGGTAGGGACAAGCGGTCACGATAGAGGATTCGGACTCAGGGAAGAAGACCGCGATCACGAGAGAGAGGACAAGCGCATGGACGTCTGGTATTTCATCATCATCTTGCCTGGCGTGGCCCTGGCGCTGTATGCGAGCGCGAAGGTCAAGTCCACGTTCGCCCGGGCCAGCCAAATGCCGTCGCGCATGGGATGGACGGGGGCACAGGTCGCTCAGGCCATCCTCGACGCGGAGGGCATCCACGATGTCGCCATCGAGCCCACGCAAGGCTATCTGAGCGATCACTACGATCCGACGTCGAAGGTGCTGCGGCTCAGCCCCGACGTGTATAGCGGCCGATCGTTGGCGGCGGCCGGTGTGGCGGCCCACGAAGTCGGCCACGCGATCCAGCACGCCCACGGCTACGCCCCGCTCTCGCTGCGGAACGCGGTTGTGCCCATGGCCAGTATCGGCTCGAGCCTGTCGTGGATCTTCATCATGATCGGCATCGCGACCGCACTGCAGACGCTGGCCATCGTGGGCGTTGCGCTGTTCACGATGGTGGTGATCTTCCAGGTCGTGAACCTGCCCGTGGAGTTCAACGCCAGCGCGCGGGCCCGCCAGGTACTTCTGACCAACGGCATGGTGACGCAGGATGAGGATTACCAGATCGGCAAGGTGCTCAACGCGGCTGCTCTGACATACGTGGCGGCCACGGTCACCGCGATCCTGACGCTGCTCTATTACCTCTGGCGGGCAGGGCTGATCGGCGGCAGCAGCCGGGACTAAGGGCATTTGCCCTCCAGTTTCAGGCATTTGCCCTTCTATCGGCGGCTTGGACGGGCTGGACGCCTGCCCCCGAAGCGGTTGCGACACGTGATGGAAATCATGGCACTGGCGGTGAAGAACCGCCGGTGCCTTTTTCGTTTCGGCGGCCGTTTTTGGGCGGACCGGTAGACGCGCAAGCGGAACCGTGCACTATCGTTTCTGAGCCCGGATGGCGTGAAGGCACGCATCCTCCGGGTGCCATTGCGCAACGCAACGCCTGGCTCGGAATGCGTGACACGGGTGAACGCCCAGCGAGCACGCCATGACGCGAGATGCTTTCGACATGCCGTTGGAGGAAGAGAAAGCATGCTACCTGCGAGGAATCGCTTTCTTCAACGCATGGGAATTCTTCGAGGCCCACGAGACGTGGGAGGACGCTTGGAATGGGACGTCCGGGCGACGACGCGATTTCTACCAGGGGCTGATTCAGATGGCGGTGACGCTGGTGCACCTGCAGCGGGGAAACCGGCTCGGCGTCCAGAAGGTGTTCGCGCAGGCACTGGCGCGGTGGGCCGAGCTGCCCGACGTCTACATGGGCATCAACCGGCGGGATTTCGAGCGGCGCATGCGGGAGTTGCTCTGCGACGTGCTGAACGCGCCCCCCGGCTCGGCGGTGCGGTTCGACCCTTCGCGATTCTTCGCCATCCGGTTAGAGTACGACCCGTTCAGCCGGGCGAGCGACGAAGCCGGCGATTCGTAGACCCGCATGCCAAGCACTGGAGGGCAGGATGACTCAGGAGCAGCGGACTCCACGCCGGCGTTGGATTCGGGCGGCCGTTGCCGTCTGCGTGCTGATCGCACTGGTGACGGTCGTCAAGGAGGGCCGACATTTCATCTTTCCGAAACGGTTCTTCGAAGTCGTGCCCGGGCGGATCTACCGGTCGGGATATCTCGAGCAGGGTCCGCTGCGCCGAGTGATCGACCAGCATGGGCTCAAGACGGTGCTCGCCCTGCTGAACGATGAGCCCGAGGATCCCGACCAGCAGCGGGAGAACCGAATCCTTGCGGAAAAGGGCGTGAAACTGATCCGAATCGGGATGCCGGGCAACGGTCTGGCCGATTTCGACCTGCTCGACCAGGCGGCGACGATGCTGGCCGATGCGTCCACGCATCCGGTGCTCGTGCACTGCTCGGCGGGCGTGAACCGGACGGGGGCCGTGGTGGCGGCCTGGCGCATGAAATACTGTGGATGGGATCCGGATCGCGCGATCGACGAGGCCCAGCGCTGTGGCTGGTCGCCGTGGAAGAACCCCGAGCTGCGCGACCATCTGCGGGAGTATCACCGCACGCGCGTGGCTAGTTCACAGCCGGCCAGCGCGGCGTCGCGGCCGGCGGCCTGAATGCGGCACGATCGGTTTCCACAGGTACGGCTCTGCCCGCGAATGATCTGACGCGGCGACACGGCGACGCGGTGACAGGGCCAGTTTGGCCGACCGTCTCCCACTCTGAGGCGGGCAAGATGCCCGCCCCCCCCTTAGACTCGGGGCAGGATGCCCTGCCTCAAGGCGGCGTCAAAACAGGAATTCCATGCCGACCATGTATTGATCGCGCACCTGGGCGCAATATCGGACGGCAGCGCGACCGCAGAGTGTCGCCTCGGGCAGATGGATGGCAATCTCGACGTTCTGACCGGGCGCGATGTGCTCGTCGCTGCTTAGGCCCATGCCTGTCTCGCTGATGTTCAGGCAGGTGGCATGCGTCACCACGCTCCCGTCGCCGCCGTCCGGCCAGATCTCAACCGCACCCTTGAACGGCCAGCGCGGACTACGCCGCCGCTCCGGGCCGTTGTGCTCGGGCAGCGGCATGGCCGCAGCTTGCTGTCGGGCCTTGATGATGGCCGCAATCCGGTGAGGCGTGAGCCTGACGATCTCCTGCGTTCGCATTGACTATCCCCCTGAAAGCATGGCGATTTGCGGCGAGTTCCCCTGTTCGACTCCCCCGTGGATGCGCTTCCGTGCGGCGAGATACTGTCACGTTCACTGTTGCCGCCGCGACCGAAGGCCCGGACGCTCACGGCTCATTGGCTCACCAGCAAGACACCCGTGCCGGACCTGCACGCGGCCGCCTGCCCTCAGTTCACGATCGGGGCGGCAGCATTGTTGCGGGACGGGCCGCTGCGGTCGGTGCGGCGGAACTTGATGTTGAGTCCCCCGTTGTTCTGCAACGTCAGCGTCCAGACGTCCCCTTTCATCATCGGCTCATAGACCGACTCACCTTGGGCAACTCGCACCCGATCACGGGCGGCCAGGTCCGGATTGCGAGCATATTCCCAGAACCGCGACCAGAGTTGCCGCTCAAACGGGCTCGGATCCGGGTTCACCCGGTAGACGTCGGGCACATCGTTTTCGGGATCGAGCCGAAAGCCTTCGGCGGGCGTCTGGTTTTCGCCGTAGATCCGCCGGAACAGGGCGAGGCTCTTGCCCCGCAGGCTGTCCCCGGCGGCAACGTCCTCCTGTTCGAACTTGATCACCAGCGCGTCGAAGTGCACGATGCGATCGGGGATCACGAACCGCTTGCTCGGCAGCGGATGGCCCTGACGATCGATCTCGATGAATTCGATCGTGGTGGCGTCCCGCTCGACCACCTTACCATCGACGATCTGGCCCGCGAGCACCTGGTCGATGACGTGCACTTCGGCCACGCGGTCTTCGCCGGTAAGGCGTTGGATGGCCCGCTGCAGCTCGAAGCGTTCGCGTTCGAGCCTCTCGTTAGCCTCACGCAACCGATCGGCCTCACCGGGCAGGAGCATCCAAACTGCACCGGCTCCGAAGCCGGTCACCATAACCAGCGTGGTCAACCACTGTGTGATCCGCACGGCTCACCTGCGCGCAGTCCGGTGTGGCCTGGCTTCGGCGGGATGCGGGGCATCGCCTCCTGCGATGCACCGGTTGTTTGCGGCCCTTGACAGGGCCGAACGCCCTCCGCCGCGCTGATCAGACCGCGACGGACTCTCATCCCCCGGCCAATGCCGATCCGGACACACTCTTTATACGATTGAGTTCGGCCATCCGGCGCAACCGCTTGCGACAAAACGGCGGCCTGCGACCGATAAGTTACGTCAATCCAGCCATTTGCGAAAGTGCGCGGCCTTTCGGGCCGCCGACGAATGCGACAGCCGAGCGGCCCCCACGGGCTCAGACGGGCAAGATGCCCGCCCCCCCAAGGCTGGTGGCGCAGGCGACACCACTGCCGCACGGGGCTCACAGTCCACGAACCATGTAGGCCTGACAGCGCCCGCTCTCGTCGGAGTTGAAAAAGGCCATGGTGCCGTCGGGCGAGAGGAACGGGTGCAAATGTGCCGACTTCTGACCGGAGCTGCGTGGCCGGGCGATGCAGGTCCAGTCGCCGAGCGGATCGCGACCGGGCTCGCCCAAACGGGCGAACATGATGCGACCCTCCGGTGTGAACGGCTCGGCGTCGGTGATGAACCGCTCGCCGGCGATGTCGGTGGCGAAGTGGTGGAAATGCGGGTCGGGGAAGGTGCGGCTCAGGTTGTTGCGCACGCCGCCGGGCGTGTTGAGGCCGATGTGCCCGCCGGCCGGGACGGGCAGGCTCTCGATGAGTTGGGCCTCGGCCGACTTTCTCACCTGCGTGCTGGTAATCGCCCAGCCCGTGCGTCCGCGCCAGCATTGGTGCCCTTGGCAATACTCGTTGCCGTCGCGGCCCCAGGGCAGGTCGCGGAAGTTCGTGCCGTCGTCGCGGATCACGTGTATGTCGGCCCCCAGCCAATTGGGCGCGCGGACTCGCTCGCCCTTCTCGTTGACGTACTGCTCGTGATTCTCCTGGATGAGAATGTCGTGGCCGAGTTCCGGATCGAGCGAGCGGCAGTACTGCGGGTGCATGTTGGACCAGGTCGGGCCGTGGATGATCAGCTCCACCGACGGACGCTCGAGGTCGAAGACGAGCAGCCCGAACGGCTCGGGCCGGACGCGTTTCGTCAGCAAGGCAGAGATGGCCAGCCTCTTGCCGTCGGACGAGATGGTGGCGAGCGGATAGAGCCGGCTGGGCCGGAAAGACGTGCCGGGCAAGTCATGATCGATGACCATGAGGGTCATTCGCTCGGTCCCGTCCAACCGAACCCGCTTGAGAATGGCGCGATTGCCGCGACGACGCGTCGTTTCATCGACGAAGTAGTACAAGTATTGACCGTCCGGCGAAACCGCCGGGCCGGTGGTGCCCAGCTCGTCGGTGAGCGGATGAAGCGAACAATTATCCTCGATGTCGCACAGGAGAAACTGGTGGTTGGGGTCGTTGCGATCGCTGCCATGAGGATGGCCGGACCGCTGGAGCACGAACTGGCGCGAGCCGGGCGTGAACACCGGCGCCTCCATGTAAATGTGCGAGCCCCCTACCTCGGGATCGGTGGTGAGTTGAATGAGTTCGAGGCGGTCGCGCACGGCCTCGTCGAGCAGGTCGGGGCGGCGAACGAACGAAGTAGCCTTCGAGCGGGCCGGCCGAGTGGCAGGCGCTGATTCCGCCATGGTGGCCTGACCGCTCAAGAAGCGAGACCCCGCTGCGGCCAGTACTCCCAGTTTTAATGCGTCGCGGCGAGTAACGTTTTTTCTGCGGATTGATGAATCGGGCACGGCTCCCTCCGGTATCAGCATGCGTCACGAGACGCTGATTGTAAAGGGAGCCGCCGCGAGTTCAAACCAGCCGGGCCCCGCCAACGGCATACACGGCGTCATCCCGAGGCAGACGTTCTCGCACCCCGTCGTGGCGGTCCGATGTGGCGCCGGCCTCTATTTCAAATGTTCGAGGAATTGCCGCCAAGGCGTGCCGGGCATGGTCTCGGTGATGACGTGGCCGTACGTCCGCACGATCATGGCCGCCTTCTCGACTTCGGCCGGATCGTCAGCTTCGATGACATCCACCACATCGAATCGGCCCATGGTCGCGTAGCTGGACTTCCATTGCACGCCCGGACATTCGGACTTGATCTTCTGCGACACGGTATCCGCGATTTTCTTCAGATCCGCGGGACTCTGGAGGGCTTCGGGCAGGAGCTTGCTGAGCATCACGTACGTGGCCATGACAAACCTCCCTCTGAAACGGGCTCTTCATGCCGACGACTGTCTGGAGCATAGCGCCGGGCGGTCGCGACGTGGCATCAGGAGCCTGCCGAACAAGCGCCTTCCAGTCGCGCGCAGATCACGGCTCGGCTTGATCGGGGCGGGTCGCAGGCTGTTTGCCCAGGAGATGCACGTCGAAGAAATCAGCGATGATGGCCATGTCGGCGATCCAGTCCTTCCAGCCGTGCCCCTCTCCGGGCTTGACCACCAGTTTGTTCTCGACGCCGGCTTCTTCCAGTCGTTTGATGAAGACTTGCGACTGCTGGATGGGCACCAGCTTGTCCGCATCTCCGTGGATGATGAGCGCGGGCGGATCGTCGGGCGTGACGTGCGTGATGGGAGAGATGTCGCGGGCGATGTCGAGCCTGGCCTGCGAATCTTCGATGCGAACGAAGCGGCCGGAAGCTGTGTCGAGCCGAACGAAATCGAACGGGGCCTTGAACGGCTTGAGCTCCGATTCGAGTGCTTTGAACACGTCGCGGCCGGTCTCGCCGTAATTCAGGAAATCGGTCGGCGGAAAGTAGCAGCCGACGGCCTGCACGCGGCTGGACTGACGATCGACGGGATCTTTGGCGTTGGGATCGCCGGGCCGTCCAGCGGTGCCCATCATGAGCGAGAGATGCCCACCCGCCGAGCCGCCGGTGATGCCGATGCGGTCCGGCTGGATGCCGAAGTCCCCGGCGTTGTGACGAATGTATCGGATGGACCGGTGCATGTCGTCGAGGATTTCGGGAATGGTGTACTTCGGCTGGCTGCCGTGCACGACGGCGAACACGGTGTAGCCGCGTGACAGGAAGGCATCGAAGACGGCGGGATTGATCATCTCATGGGCCGAGAACCAGCCGCCGCTCATGACCATGATCACGGCTGCCCCGTTGGCGTTCTGGGCCGGGGTGAACACGTCGAACGTGAGCGCAGTGCCAAATTTACGTCCGTAGACCACGTCCTGCGTTCGTCGGTATTCCGGCTGATCGGCGGCTCGCAGGCCGGCGGAGGCGGTGAGCAGGACAAGCGTGGCAAGCAGAGCACGTGAGCAACGATTCATGCGACACCTCGGTGTTTCAGGGACATGCGGCACACTTGTTTCGGACCAACGCCGTGCATTATGACCGCACGATCCCGAAAATGCGATAGAGCGGCCGAGGTATATTCGCGGGATTTCCCGGGCAGCGATCAGCAGGTAGAATCCCCGCGGAGACGGGCGCCCCGCCCGCCTTTTTTCGACATCAGCAGGGAACCAAGCAGGCAAGATGCCCGCCCCCCCCGAAAAGCGTGAACTGACATGAAGCATGGAGCGGTGTACGAAATCGCGTGGATTGTATTGGTCATATGCGGAGCGCTTTGGACCACGGCCGCAGCGAGGGCGGATTCCGGTCGCGTACCCTTTGCAGCCACGCAGCCCGCATCGATCCAGGAATGGGAGCAGCAACGGGTGGCACTACGGGCCCGGCTCTGGCGCCTGCTCGGCGATATGCCCGCTCGCTTCGTGCCGCAGGCCACCGTGTTGAACCGCGAGGAGCGGGACGGCTACACGCTGGAGCATTTCTCGTTCGACAATCATGCCGGCGACACGGTGTTCGGCTACCTGCTCATCCCCGACGGCGGCGGAAAGCGCCCGGCCATCCTGTACCATCACTGCCATACGAGCCACGAGCGGGTCGGCAAGGAAGAGATCATCCGACCGTCCGAGACACTGGGCGGTCAATTACCAGGCGAGGTTCTGGCGCGAGCCGGCTATGTGGTCATGTGCATCGACGCCTACACGTTCGGCGAGCGGCGACACGCCGGACCCGGCGGTGCGAAAGAGAACGGCAACCAGACCGAAGAGTCGTTCTTCAAGCTCTTCCTATGGGAAGGGACCTCGCTGTGGAGCATGATGGTCCGCGATGATCTGCTGGCCTTGGAATACTTGCTGACCCGGCCCGAAGTGGATACCCAGCGAGTAGGATCGGCCGGCTTCAGCATGGGGGCCACCCGCACATGGTGGGCGGCCGCTCTGGACGACCGCATTTGCGCGGCGGTGAGCGTCGGTTGTCTGACCCGCTATCAAGATCTGATCGCGGCAGGCGGGCTGCGCTTTCACAGCATCTACTTTTTCGTCCCCGGTATGCTGAAGGAAGGCATCGACATGGAAAGTGTGGTCGCGCTGGTGGCTCCCCGGCCCCACCTGACGCTCACGGGCGACCGGGATGATGGCTCGCCGGTCTCGGGCGTGCGAACCATCAACCGCTTCGCGCAACACGTGTACCGGCTCTACGGCTGCGAAGAGGACTTCCGCGGCATCGTATACCCGGACACCGGTCACGCCTTCACGCCGCAGATGTGGCATGAGATGCTCGCCTGGTTCGATAGCAAGCTCAAATGAGCGATGAACTGTGAGCTATGAGCCTTGAGTCGGAAAGGCTGGCTGTCAGATACCAGCTCTGGGCGTGGGCCAAACACCCCGCCCAGAGCCGCTGACTGATGTTTGCTGCCTGATGGCTGATAGCTGATGGCTGACAGCTGCTTCTCACCAATTATCGTCGCAGCTCGGATCGGCGGGGATACCCGGACCACTGACACAGCCCGCCGTCACATCCGTCCCGGCGAAGTTGGCGAAGTCGTACTCGTCGATGTCGCCGTCACCGTCGGTGTCGAAGCACGCGCAAGAGAAGGGTATCTCAGGCACGACCGCTCCCACGGTCAGACAACGCTGGAACTTGGCGAAGTCGACCATGTCCACATCGCCGTCGCGGTCGCTGTCCACCATCGGATCGGCGCAGCACCGGCCTTCCGCGACGCCGCAGACTGTCCCGAGACCGGCAAATATCGCGCCTTCGATGGCGGCGCAGGCAGTCGGCGTCGCTTGCGAGCAGGTGTCGCCCATGCAGCAAGCTCCCAGATCCTCACAGACGCCGGGGAAGTGGGTGGCCACGCCGCCGGACAGCTCGATGTCATCAAAGCCGGCCGGGGAATCAGGATACTTCGGAAGGTTCGACTGGTCCCAACACTCGCCGCCTTCTTCATTGGGCACGCCGCCCATGGCGAGCGACGTGAACGGACCTATATATCTGCGGTCCAGAGTAACGGTCCGGGTGTTCCAACTTCCGTCACAGCCCGTGCCGTCCCATTTGTTATGGATGGTCACCTCGATCGTGGTGCTCTTGATAACCAACCGGACGAAATTGTACTTGGGGCAAGTTCGCAGTTCGTTGGCCGTGAAAAAGTGCCACCTGCGACCATCGTACACACTCAACCGCCAGTTTCGCTGTACGAACTCACCGGCATCATCGCACGGATCGGTATCGGCCATTGCGATCTGGCCGACCGCGATCGCTCGATGCACCGTACCGTCACCGTCGAGTTTCAGGTGCGGATAGACATTGCCATCGGCACAGGTAACCTCTTCGGTGGGCGTGGGGGCCCGATCCGACCCGCAGGCGATCTCGATGTATGCGTTCTTGCGGTAGTGAAGCGAACTATTCGGCCCGAGATAGAGATAAAAATCGAGCGTCAGCGGGTTGGCGTCGGTACCATCCACACAGTTGGGGGCATCGCCCTGCACAACGCCGGCATTCAGGAGCTCGGCGGTGGTCAGGTAATGCCGATTGCGGAAGGTCACTCGCTTATTCGTCGTGCCATCTTTGTGGTCAACGACAGACAAGGGCGCGCTCCAGACATCGCTTGGGTCTGCAGAGAGTTTGCCGTCCCGGCAACCGTCCGTCACCCAGACGCCGTCGCTGCTCAGCGACAGCCACATGCCGGAGTAGGAGTCGAACTTCTCTTGGAAGATCTGGCCGTTGGCCAACTGTGAGGAAACCACGACCGCCGCGGCCGCCAGTGCCCAGTCAATGCCTCTCATTGCAATCCCTCCCGGTCAGATCTGCCGACCCAATAGGCTCGATCTTGACAACAATGCCGCCTGTTTGTCGCGCGCATGCGCCGGCACGGAATACTATGTGCCAATTCGTTCGAGTTCCACGAACCTGCTGCGATTAACTTGCGTGATTTGCTCCAATTACCCGGCAGTTCAACCGGTAAAGTGCTCCGGTCGGCCTGCACCTCGAATCTGAGAAAGTGTGGGAACGTGTTGTTCCTCTACACTAAAGTTAACAAGTTGAGGCCATACTTGTCAACAGGCAAAACCATCGGTCATGCAAGAATCAGCATTTTTTGGATGCCGGCGGCCCCTGGCGACAGTTGCCCGGAGAACCGGGCAGTGGCTTGCTCTCTCGTGAGGCCGCCGCACTCGTCCCGATAATCGGGAGGCTCTCCCTGCGACAGTGTCTCAGTTATGGGTGTCACTGTCGTCCGTTGTCGAGCGCGATAGGGCTTGCCGGATACGACATCTGCTCGGTGAGCGCACCGGATGGACACTCACCGAGCAGATGCCTGAGATTGACATTCTAGAACGTCTGACCGATGATCAGCCCCTGCGCCGACGCAGGAACAGCCCGCCCAGGCCGAGTAGCATCAATGCTGTCGCCGGTTCGGGAACCAGAACGCCACCGGTGACGGAAAGGTCGTCCAGATAGGCCGCACCCGTCCCCCCGTCGCTCACATGACGGATATTGATCTGCGTGAACGTGCCGGTGTATGTCCGCACGAAACCGCTATTCGAGCTGTCGCCGATAAAAAAGTCGATCTCGTTCGATTTGACGGTCATCTTGAACTGCTGCCAATTGGCGCCGGTCGGGGCCAATCCAGTGTTGGCCCAAGTGGCGCCGTCGAAGAACCAGCTGGCCGCAGCGTCTCGCACCGATCGCGGCATCCCGAACGCAATGACGTTAGCGGCACCACCCGATTCCCCCGGCGCGATCGCATCGTCCTTGCTCAATTCAACAATGAGGTCAAGGTGTCTGCGGTGGGAGTTGCCCCCGGGAATTCTCAGGTAGAACTCGACGACAATCGGGTTCTCGTCGGTCGCTTGCCACTCCCCGCCCAAGTCGTGCGTGATGGCCATCTTGATATCGCTCCAGCCGGTATTGTGCACCAACAGGCTGTTGGGCGAGGAGCGATTCTGAGCAGTCTCCACGGGATATCGATTGGTGACACCCGTCATATCCGGCCACGTTGATTTGTATGGCTCCTCAAACCTGTTCGCGCTACCAGCCAGATAGCCATCCCAGTTCTCGTGGAAGTCCAGCGGCGCAGCTACGGCCGGCAGCGCCAACCCCACGACGGTCAAGAGAAATAGTGTCTTCTTCATTTTTCTCCTCCTCACGGTCCAAGACCCGGCCCCCGTTTGGTGGGCGACGTCACGAAATGCATAATGGGTGGGCTTCTCCCTCCACGAGAACCCCTCTGGCGATTCTATCCGGAGATTCGCGCCTCCACGCGAGAATCCCTCCGTTCGAGATGCAAACCAGTGCTTGGTACTTCAATGTAGCCGAGTGGCGGCACAGTGTCAACAAAATATTGCCGTTTTTGGTTGTCAGGAACGCGAGAGGTTCTTGGAGCCGGATCCACTGCGACCCCAAACAGCCGCCCCGCGTCGCTTCATTGCGTCCCACTACGGGGAGCCACACTTCGGCTCTCCCGCAACGCGCGGCTTGGTCTGAATCGGTTCAGCAAGCTCAGCCGAACGGCATTATCAGCCCTTGCGAACGCCCGGTCGACGCTCACATCCTCGACCGACCAAGCCGCCGCAAGACCGAACCCCGTGGAATGGCATCATGGCGTGCTCGAGATCGCATCTTCGGACGCCGTCGGATCTGAAGCAATTCCGTTGCGCCATTCCGCGTGCAACCGCCGCAACTCCTCGGCGCGTTCGGCATGAACGGCCCGGAGGTTCCGGCGTTCGCCGGGATCGGCGGTGACATCGGCCAGAAAGACCACATCCTCGCCGGTGGCGCGGTTGGTCCGGGACAGGTGCATGTCGATGAGTCCGTTTTCCACCAGCTTCCATCGTCCGGCCCTGACCGCATGCTGCCCCTGCCACTCGAAGAAGAGGGCTTCGTGGATCGGCCGTGTGGGATCCTTGAACAGAGGCAGCCAGCTCCGGCCGTCAATGATCCGGTCCTTGGGCAGTTCGGCGCCGGTGGCGTCGGCGACGGTGGCGAAAATGTCCATGCCGATCACCGGCTGGTCGCACACAGCGCCGGCCGGCACGACGCCCGGCCAACTGACCATGCCGGGCACGCGGATGCCGCCTTCAAAAAGACTCCGCTTGTATTCGCGGTACGGCGCATTGCTGCCCCCGCCCTCGCCGCGCATCGACGCGTTGGGGGCGCCGTTGTCGCTGGCGAAGAACACCAACGTGCGGTCGAGTAGATCGCGTTCCCGCAGCCGAGTCATGATCTGGCCGACCGAGTCATCGATGCCGGCCACGAGGGCGGCCACGAGTTGCCGGGCGCGCGGCAGGTGGGCGTACTTCTTCATGTACCGCCCGTGCGCGACCATGGGGTAATGGGGCGTGTTGTAAGCCACGTAGATGAAAAACGGCTTCTCGCGATGCTGGTCGATGAACGCGAGTGTTTCGCGCGTGACCAGGTCGGTCATGTGCACGCCGTCCTCGAAGATCTCGTCGCGATTACGATAAAGATCGTGATAGTACGGCTCGGTGGCGTAGTACCAGTGCGATACCGGATCGACGCAACTGGCGTGATGTCCCACGAACAAGTCGAAGCCCTGGGAATTGGGCTGACATTCCGGCGTGGAGCCCAGGTGCCACTTGCCGAACACCGCCGTGGCGTAACCTCGCGTGCGGACCAGCTCGGCGATGGTGATCTCCCGCGACGGCAGGCCGGGCTGGTTCAGGCCCGAGGCGATGTTCTTCGTGCTCGGATGGCCGGCCCGCGTGGGATAACGCCCCGTCAGCATGGCCGCCCGCGACGGTGAGCACAGTGGGGCCGGCGCGTAGTAGCTGGTGAACCGCATACCCGAGGCGGCCAGGGCATCGATGTTCGGCGTCGCGATGTCGGTGGCGCCGTAACAGCTCAGGTCGCCCGAGCCCATGTCGTCGGTATAGAAAACGATGACGTTGGGCGGAGCAGCCAAGCTCGCGCCGCCGGTGGTGACTACGAACACGACGTACAAGCTGATCTGGAACACGGATCGCATACGTGCCTCCCTGGCTGAACGGATGGGCACCATAGCTCGCCGCCGGCCGCCCGGCAAGTGTTCAGCGCCCCGGCTTCTGTCCACACAATCGGGCCGGGCTTGCGAACAGGCCCCGGCCGGTACAGAATGCGCCCCGCACTTTTCTGAGGGAGACCACACATGTACACGCGAATCGTGCTGGTAGCCGCGACCCTTCTGACATGCCCGGCCGGCTTGGCGGCCCAAGCGTCCGGCCGGGAAACGGAAGTCGAGGACCGCTCACGACCGAACTTCGTCTTCATTCTGGTGGACGATCTTCGGTACGACGCGCTCAGTTGCACCGGCAGCCGCATCGTCAAGACGCCGCAGATTGACCGCATCGCCTCCGCCGGTGTGCGGTTCACCAATGCATTCGCCACTACTTCGCTCTGCTCGCCCTCCCGGGCATCGTTCCTGACCGGCATGTACGCCCACGCTCACGGCGTGCGCGACAACGATACCGAGCTCGACCCCAAGTGGCCTACGTTCCCTCGCGTCCTGCGGGAACACGGCTACGCCACCGCTTACATCGGCAAGTGGCACATGGGCATGGATGACCAGCCCCGGCCCGGCTTCGACTACTGGCTGAGCTTCAAGGGCCAGGGCGAGTACTATGACCCCCAGCTCAACGAGAACGGCCGGCGATTCCAGGCCCGAGGCTATACGACGGATATCCTGACGCAATACGCGGTGGATTACATCACACAGGATCGCGACCGGCCGTTCTGTCTGTACCTGTCGCACAAGGCCGTCCATGCCGACTTCATTCCGGCCAAACGTCACGAGAACCTCTTGGCCGACTTCGATTTCCCCGAGCCGGCCAACTACCGCGATGATTACGCGGGCAAGCCCGAGTGGCAGCGCGTGGTTCGCATCCGTGGCGGACGACTCAGGAGGCCCGCCCCCCCTACCATCCCCAAGACGCTGGAGGTCAAGCCGTGGACGGACGAGCAGAGCCGACTGAAACGGCGGCTGGACTATTACCGCACGCTGGCGTCGGTGGACGAGAGCGTGGGCCGCGTGCTGGGTGCGCTGAAGGAGACGGGCCGGCTCGCCAACACGGTGGTCGTATTCGCAGGCGACAACGGCTTCTTTCAGGGCGAGCACAACGGGCTGACCGACAAGCGTTGGGCCTACGAGGAATCCATCCGCATCCCGCTGCTCGCCGCCGGGCCAGGTATTCCGCGTGGCCGGCAGATCGATGCCATGGTGCTGAATCTCGATCTCGCGCCGACGTTTCTGGACCTGGCCGGGGCACCCATCCCGCCGAGCGTTCAGGGGCGATCGCTGCGACCGCTACTGGAGGGTCGGGAAGTCGCGTGGCGCACGTCGTTCCTGTACGAGTATTTCCGCGAGGATTGGCTGCCCGGCGTTCCCGACATCCTGGGCGTGCGTACCCAAGAGTGGAAATACGTGACCTACCCGGGCCTCGAGGACACGGCGGAGTTGTACGATCTTCGCACCGACGCGTTGGAACTGCGCAACCTGGCCGACGATCCTGCGGCTCGCGATCAACTCGCCCGCATGCAGGCAGAACTCGATCGACTGTGTCGGGAAACGGGTCGCAAGTGACCGATCCAGGCGCAAGGAACGGCCATTGGGCCTGCCTTCGAGGCGAGCGAGACGCCCGCCTCTCAGCGCGAGATGCCGCGTTCGTCAGACGTTGAGCGTGCGGCGCACCGCCTCGATCACAAGATCATGGATGTGGCCGTTGGTCGCGACCACGCCGCGATTGTCACGGAGCGTGCGGCCGATGGAGAAATCGAGCGGCTTGCCCGTGATGTCACTTACCTGCCCCCCTGCCTCGCGGATGACCATCCAACCTGCCGCGTGGTCCCAGATCTTCTCTTCGTAGCCGGCCCGGGTGGGCAGGCGGAGGTAAATGGAGGCATCGCCCCGGGCCACGGCGGCATACTTGCACTGGCTGTCGATGCGGTACGGCGGCCGGGTCACGCCGAGCAGCCGGGCGACCGCAGCCGAGTCATCGTGGGCGGAGTGACCCGATTCGACCGACTCGCAGAACACTGCCTTAGCCGGCTCGGTAATGTCGTCTACGCGCACGGGCAGCTCGTGGGCATCCCGCAACGGCCGTACGTGCGCCCCCTGCCCGCGAACGGCGATGAACAGGCAGCCGGCAGGACTGTCGGGCCGTCGGGGGTCGGACGGCAGGTTGGGACAACCCAGTACGCCGAGCACGGGCACGCCGTCTTCGATGAGCGCCAGAGCAACCGCGTATTGCTCGCCGCGCAGGAAGCCCTTCGTGCCGTCGATCGGATCGACGCACCAATGCCGCCCTTTCGCCCCACCGGGATGCGTGCCGCGGCTAATCGCGCGGAGGATCGTGGATTCGGTCAATTCGGGTGCGACCGCCTGAACGCTGCGCACCACACGGTCGCGCAGCTCGGCGGCGTCCGGCCCTTCGAGATCGGCGGCATGCTCTTCACCCACGAGCGGGTCGTTCGGAAACGCCGTCGCCAGATCGTGGCTGATGATCGCCTGGACACCGAAGTCCGCCACCGTCACCGGCGACTTGTCCTTCTTGGCCATGGTGTCGGCGGTCACCAGCGCCGCCCGCACCGCCTGGCACAACTCGCTCGCCCGCAGGACGGCCTGAACCGCCACGTCGCGTTCCACTTCGTACGGCATCCCATCATCCTCGTGTCTCGCCCCCGAGCGCTGCCACCGCGTGTCACCGGCCGGGAACCTCCGAGCTTGTAACGACAGAGCCAACGCTTTGCAAGCGACGTCATCAAGGGACACGCAACACCGCCGCCTGATCGATCTCTCGCCAGCGGCAATTCCTCTCGAGATGAGCGTCTCGCTCACATCATGCGCGCAGCATCCCTTCCGATCGGGAGCAGAGCCCCAATTCGAAAGCCCCGATCACCGGCCGTTCCCGCGGCGCTGGACCCAGAAGAAGTCGAGGCCAATCTGCGGCGCGGCGACACCAGCCGGCGCGCCTTCATAGCGCAGGACGAGTTCGTGATCGCCCTGCTTGAGATCGACGACATCGGAGATGACGTCGCGAGAGAGCACGCGATACGGTTCGTGCAGATCGATGCCGTTGTCGCCGCCGAAGCCGATCCGTTTGCCGTCGAGCCGGACGCTGATGCGGCCGGACTGCGGCAGGCGGGCGGTGGTCAAGTGGATCGCGTATCGGCCATCAGCTGTGACGGGCAGCCGGAACGCGATCGCCTCGCCCGGTTCGGCTGGCTGCCACACGAGCATGCGTCCGCCAGCCCACAAGCCGCTCACGGCCAGGGTCGTCTTGACCCGCTCTTTCGACTCCGGCGTGAGCACGTCCTCGGCTTGGTGGAACACGGAGTTGCGGGCACCGCCGCGAGCAGCGGGCTCCCACGTCGGGGGCAGTTGCAGATGCCGTACATCGGCCTGCGTGATCGCCAGATGGTCGTCCATGAGTCCCGGCCTGCCGTAGTGATAGCCGATGCGAGCGTACGACACGCCGGGCGTCGGCTCGTGACTGAACAGCTCCATGTAGAAACGCAGGCGGTTGCGGAATGGCAGGTTGTCCAAGATATGCCAGCGGGTATTGGTCACGAAGCCGCGGTTGGCTGGTCCGTCGTTGCGGGGCTGGCCGCAGTACGGGAAAACAAAAATGTCAGCCGACGACCATGAGTAGTTGAAGTAGTCCTCCGAGCCCGTGCCGAACGTGGAAGGCTGAACATCCTCATCCACGAAGATTTTCTCGTCCCCTTCGCCCCACCAGCATCCGCCGCTCGAGGGCACGTCCGAGGGGTTGAGCAGCATGAGGGCGGTGCCCACATAGCGTCCGGCACCGTCGGCCAGGAGGTAAGGCATATCCTGCACCCGCTCGCCGCTGGCGATCAGATCATGATCGACGCGCCAGCGAGCGCGGAAGTGCATTGAGCGAGCGTCATCCCATGAATAGTTGATGGGCAGGACCGAGCCGGTCGCGGTGATCGGTTGACCGCCAAGATTCTGCAGGAGAATGCGACAGTTCTTCGCAAAGGGCATGACGTAGCGACAAGTCATGGTGCCGTCGGGCTCGACGGTGAACGCGGCCGAATCATACGGGTTGATGCCCGGCGCGGCCCCGAAGAAGTCGCCGACCGGCGATTGCACCTGGCCCCAGGGATAATCGTCGAACATGATGTGAAGGATGGTCTGCCGCAAAGCCCGGTCCAGATCGGCGGCGGACACCCTGAGCGTGAGCCGCTCGATGGCCTTGCTTCCGTCGATGGCCAGCACCTCCTTCGTCTCGCCGGGCTGCACGCTCGCATCGATGGGCAGGACCAGCTGCGTGGAGCGGTACTTCCAGTGGGCCTGCGGGCTGGACAGGACTTCGGCGACGCTGCGGATTCGCTCAGCGTAGGTCTTCAAGTCGGACGGCTTGAATGTGACCACTTGCGCATTCGGCTCGTACCGGCGGATCTGCACCTGATAGAAGTGGATGTCCTTGTGGTTGCCGATCCAAACGATCCGGCAGCGCTTGGCGAAAGCGATCGGGAAGTAGCAGGCGTCGCGCTGACGAAACGTGCCGTCGAAGACGCTTTCGTCGAGGCCGGCCTGCGCGGCGTACCGGCGATATACGGCCCGCAGGAATTCGTCGGCCGAACCGTCGTAGACCGGCTCGCTCGCGTCATCGAGCCACATGCGGATGTTGCCGGCGATGCGAGCCGTCCAAAGCCGCACGATCGCGCCCGGGCCGGCTACGTCACAGATGAGGTATTCGCCGGGCTCGTCGCCCTGCGGCGGCTTGAGCACTTTTTCGAAGTTGGGCACAGGCTCGCCGCCGAACCCGTCGGAATTGGCGAACCAATCGGGCCCACCGGGCAGACTGCTACGATGATCGTACGACGAGAACTGCACCGTCTTGTAGTACGGCGACGGGAATTCCGCCAGTTGGTGCATGTCGATCATCTCGCCGATCAGCGAGCCGGTCGTGATCGGTTCGGCGGAAGCCAAGGTCACGATGGGCACAGGAACGACGATGGCAGCAAGTGCGACGAAGATGCGTGTCACGAATACCTCCTTGTCAAACCCGGCGCGACGGCTCGTTTGCGAGCGCACGCAGTCGAAATCCTCTGCCCGAGGGGTCGCTGGCGGCATCTACAGGGCCCACCGAGCCCGGTTCAGCACGCGGTCCCAATCGAAGGCCGGGCCAGGATCCTGCTTCTGCTTGGTGATGTGCCAGTGGCCGACCAGGCCGTGGAAGTTCTTCAGCTCTTCCTCGCTCAGCACGTCGTTGCGAACCTTGCCATCGGGGCCCCGGGGCACGGCCAGTTCGATGCGCGGCAGCACACGGTGCAAGGCCGCGGTGAGTTTGCCGAGTGCCTCGTACTGCTGCGGCGTGAAATCGTATTGGTAGCGTTTCGAGCCGTTGATCTCGCCCTCGATCAGCTCCTTGCGAGCAGGCCGGGCCACAAAGTTGGGCGTCAGCAGCTCGCGGCGGGTGAACGACTCAGGGAAGGTCACATACGGATACCCCCATTCATCGAAGGCATAGTTTTCTGCCGCCTTCTCGGGAGTGTTGTAGGCGCCCCAGTGAGCGATCTCGACGCCGACGGAGCGGTCGTTGGCAGTGCCGGCATGCCAGCCGCGCTCGGCCAAGTCGAGCGTCTGATACACGGTCCCGTCGAGGTCCAGCATGAAGTGCACGGACAGGCCCCGATAGTCGTGCAGGATGTAGAAGCACTGCTGCGATGTCCCGCACACATCGTAGTGAATCACAAACAGGTCCACCTGCTGGCGAAGGTTGTCGATGGTCCAGCCCTGCTCATCTACCGCTTTCTGCAGGTCTTCGGGCAAATTGCGGCGGAAGCCATACCGGTTCGGGTTGTCCTTGTCCACCGGATTCTTCGGAGCGGTCTTGGAAGGATCGAAATGGTTGTAGCAGCGGTAAGCGTTGTAGCCTCGCGGCTCGAGGTAAGTCACCACCCGCGTACCGGTGTGATAGAACTGGCCGGCTACGATGATCTCGTCGCCGATTCGCGGTGCCTTCCATCCCGCACAGCCACTCGCGACCACAAGGCAGAGCAATCCCGGGCAAATCAGTAGTCCGTACCGCATGTGTCCTCCCTTTCCTTGGCGAACGGGCCTCGAAGAATCCGGCCGGACAGGGACCGGCTCGCCAACCACGCGGAACACTGTAACCGACAGTTTCGACCGCCGGAAGGAGGGGAAACGCGATTGCTGGCGCGCCAGACAAATGTGGCACCTCACGTCAAATAGACGTCGTAGCGGATGGACTGGCCTTTGTACTGAATATCGGGGGCAGGCCCCAGCGGCGGAGCGTGCAGCCAGCGCTTGACAGCCACGCGATAGCGGGCCACCTGCCGAGCGGCAACCAGCAGGTCGGCGGCGTCGGGATCATCGCCCGCGACGAGCCGACACAATCGCATCTCCTTCTTGCTGGCTGCGGTCTTGGCTCGCGGCTCGAACATCGGGTCGATGTACACGGCGTCGGGCCGATCGGCCTCAGGCAGCGCGGCAAGGTAGCCGCGTGCGTCGGCCTGGACTAAGTTCAGCCGGTCGCGAATGACGGGAGCCACGTCCGGGTCGGCCAGGCCTCGGGCCAGACCATCCTCCAGAAGCGCGGCGATCACGGGCGAGCGCTCCACCATGGTCACACGACAACCGGCCCAGGCGAGCAGAAAGGCATCGCGACCGAGTCCGGCGGTGACGTCGAGAACGCTCCAGTCCGTCCCTTTCCGCCCCACAGCCCGGACCAGAGGATCGCGAGCCAAGCCGCCCCGCCGTCGCGAGGCGAGTCTCCCGCCGACGAAGTCCACATAGACCGGCCCAGTCTGCTGCCCCACCTCGCGCAATTCGAGCCGCCGGGCTGTCACCACCAGTTGGAGCTTGAAGTCCGGCGCGTCCAGCGCGACCAGCGGCAGACCGAGCCGCTCGGCCAAACGGGCCGCCCGTTCGGCGAGCACGGCAGACTCGGACCCGACGGTAACTCCGATCGAACAGTGCATCCGGTCCACTGTACACCCGGTCGAGTGCAGCTCCAAAAAGGTTTCAGACTGGACATTTCGCGGCCGGCGCTGGATAACATGCGGGCCTCCGGCGCACCGAAGGTACCCGCGGACGCGAATCCGTGGAAGTGCGAGCACGTTTCGCCTGGCGAGCAGAATCATGCGCGAGTTTGAGCGGGTCGTCACTCGGAAGCTTCTCTTCGCCGCATTGTTTGCGGCCGGCATTGTTCTACCCGCGCCGGCTCATCCCGTGTACATGGACCACATCGAGCATCACGTGAAGATGGAGGTCGGTCCGACCAACATCGACGTGACTATCGAGCTTCGGTTCAACGAACTGCGGTCGCTGTCCGAGCGGCGACGGATGGATGCCGATCGCGACGGCCTGATCGGGCCCGCCGAACAGGAGCGCTATCTACGCCGGATCGGCCGTGAACTGCGCGACGGATTCCAACTGCGCTGCCGCGGAGAAAAGCTCGACCTGGTGGAACTCTACGAACCCCGGCTCGATCTGCTCGATGGTCAGGGCGTTTCGCCCACGCATCACGTACTGCGACTCTACTATTTCGCGCGAACGCCGGGTCCGCTGACCGGGCCGGTGCGACTGGAGTTCGAAGACCGGACCTGGCCGTCCGCGCCGTCGCTATGGTTCTTTAGGGCCTACAGCGAGGACGGCTTCAACCTGCGAGTCGATCCGAGCGCGTCGAGCCAACCGGCCGGCGAAACCGAACCGAGCCCGGGGCATCGAGCCACGATTACCATCGTCCATCCACCCGTGCCTGCCACCCGGCCAGCCGGGTCCGCGGAGATCCAACCATGAGGAGTTGCGGCATGCATTCTAAAGCCCTTGTCATCCTGGTCGGTCTGGTTCTGTTCTCGCCCGCGTCAGCCCCGGCCACGCCGGAGCTCACCAATCCCGACGAGCTCGTCCGTCTGGCCGGCCGGCTTCTGCAGGAACATCCCTACCTGCTTAAAGATGCCGATCGGGCCAAATTGGACGAACTTCACCGCAAAGCCCGCCAAGCCCTGGATCGCGTGAACCGGGCTCAGGACGACGCGGCCAAGCGCCAGGCCAAGACCCGGTTGCTCAAGGCCGCGGCGGCGCTCGTGCCCGTCCTAGAGAGCAGCCCGAATCTCATCCGCTTGGACCTGCAGCCGGATCGTCCAGTCCTGCCGCCGCTGGGAACCATCGAGTGCCCGTCCGACATCGGCGCGATGCTCATCCGCGCCCGCATCACAGGCAGCGGCGCCGACGACACGCTTCATGCTGTCGTGCGACACCTGGATCTCAGCGGGATGTGGACCGAATCCTCGACGATCCCCACGGACATCGCCCCCAGCGGCACGTCGCTGGTCCTGATCCCGATCACCAATGTGCCCAAGGACCGCACGTCGCAGCGACTGGAGTTGCGGGCGGGCGATCGCGCCTATCGGGCGATGCTGGAGCTCCGGTCGCCACCACGCGGCCGGCTGAAGCTCACCGTGCTCGGGGACACCGGAACACCCACGCCGGCGATGGTTCGGCTGGTGTGGAAGTTCAACAACCAGCCTCAACCGATCACTAACGCAGTCGATATCAAGTCCCAATTCGACAGCCAGGGGAGCCTCACCAACAGCCGCAACTACGTGGTGCAGGGCCGGGTCGCCGGCGAGTACTACTGCATGCCGGGCCCGGTGGACATGGAAGTGCCCGCGGGCGAGTGGGAAATCGCGGTTCGTCGCGGAATCGAGCATGTGCCGGTCTACGACAGCTTCCGCGTGAGCGCGGGTGAGACCGTGGAGAAAACGTACGCGCCGCGTCGCTGGGAGGACATGCGGAAGCGCGGCTGGTGGTCGGGCGACGATCACGTGCACGCTCGCATCCTCAGCGACGACGACGCCCGCCGGCTGATGACCTACGCCCAAGCCGAAGACGTCCATCTGTGCAACGTGGTCAAGATGGGCGACATCTATCGAACCTGGTTCGATCAGCGCGGCTTCGGTCCCGAGTATCGCATCGTCGATGGCGATTACGTGCTGTGCCCGGGCCAGGAGTGCCCGCGTACGCACGACCAGATGGGCCACACGATCTCCATGAACATCAAGCGGATGGTCCGCGACACGGATCAGTACTACCTCTACGACAAGGTATTCGACCAGGTGCACGCGGACGGCGGCCTGTGCGGCTATGCCCACGTGAGCAGCGGAATGTTCCACGTCCACCGCGACATGTCAGTGAACGTGCCCAAGGGCAAGGTGGATTTCGCCGAGGTGCTGCAGTTCGCCGGCCTGGGCCTGGACATCTGGTACCGATTCCTGAACAGCGGGTTCAAGATCACGGCCTCGGCGGGCTCGGACATTCCCTGGGGCGGCACGCTGGGTGAGGTCCGCGTCTACGCGTACCTCGGCGATCAGCCGTTCACCGCCGACGCGTGGTTCGAGGCCATGCGAAAGGGTCGCACTTTTGTCACCAACGGACCGATGCTCGAGTTCCAGGTGGACGACGCCCTGCCCGGCGACGAGCTGGTCGTGAAAACCGACCGCAAGGTGCGGGTCAAGGCCCGGGCCTGGGGCGATCCCGAGCGGGTCTGGCCGGCCAAGCTGGTAGTCGTGCAGCACGGAAGGGAAATCCAGGTCGTCGAGTCGGCCGAACCGAAGAAGGAACTGACCATCGACATGGAACTCGACGCCGGCGGCGGCTTCTGGATCGCGGCACACGCGGTGGGCAACAGCGGCGAGCACGCCCACTGCACGCCGGTGTACGTGGTGCGGCCGGGCCTGCGATTCTGGAAGTATGACGAGGTGGACAAGCTCGTGGGTCAGGCGCTGGATTCGCTCGGGCAAATCGAAAAGATCGTGGCCGACGCCCGCGAACGGGATGCCAAGGGCGAGCTCGAAGACGATCGCACGCTCAAGCAACTGGCGCTGCAAGGTCCGGCGCTGCTCGAGCGAGTGGCCGAGGCGCGGAGCATCTGGGAAGAGCTGAGGAAAGTCGCCGAGCAGGAGGCGCCTCTGCGGGCGAAACTTGCGAAGCCGTAATCGACCCGCGCTCCCTGTGAAAAGACTCGACGCAAACAGAACCCACGGGCCCTCGGTCCGTGGGTTTTCTTTGCGCCCCTACCTGGCCTCCGGCGCGCACGGCGAGACAACAGCCGGATCCGGCCCGGACCAGCAATCCAGAAACACACGGATATCATCGACGTCCACATCGACGTCTTCGTCCAGGCGGGCAATGAGGCATGCGGTATCGGCCGGCGGAACGTTGGACGCCGTCATGCAAGCCTGCAGGAGGCCGAAGTCTTCCTGGTCCACATCCCCGTCTCGATCAAGGTCGCCCGGAATGAAGGCGAACGTGGCACGCTTCGGAGCGGTTTGATTGACGACACCATCGATATCTGTTGCGCGGGCGGTCAGCACGTGCTCGCCACCGGACTGCCCGGCGAGCCCGAAGTGATACGGCGGCGTGTGCCGCACGCCCATCCAGTATCCGTCGATGAACAGCTCCACGAGCGCAATCGGCTTCCCGAACGGATGCTGGACGTTGACCGTTATTCGGTCCCCTCCGCGATAACTGTTCCCGCTGCGCGGAGCGGGTTCGATAAACACGACGGGCCGCGATTGGCTGACCACGCCGGGCCAGATGACGCCCTCAAAGCTCGCCGACGCCGCCGGGATGGCGGAGTTCCCTTGAACGATAACGTTGCGAAAAACCGGCTTGACCGCCCCCCGCACGGAGCAGGATTGGCAAGGCACGACCACCACGTTCTCCAGGAGAACATCGCTGATCGACGCCCCCGAATCGTTGTGGAACTGAAACGGCGCGCCACCCGTCTCGGCCATCCAGGGGAAATTGAAGACGCGGATGTGGCGCCAGGTGATGCGGGAGATCGGCGCGACGCCGGTTTCGGGCCGGGTGTAGAGGATGCAGCCGCGGTCGGCATCCACCGCGTCGCAGTGGTCCCACGTGATGTCGCGCACCGCCCCGTGGTAGTTCTCGGTCCCGATCTTGAACGAGGACGCGCAGCTGAACACGATGCAATCGCGCATGGTGACGCGTTCACAGCTTCGATTGGCAAAGCGGCTCTTGACCGCGAAAGCGTCATCAATGGACTGAATGACCGTGCGATCGATGCGAACGTCCCGCGAACCGTCGGGATCGATACCGTCCTTCCCGCTGAACAGCTTCAGATTGGTGAAGGCGACCTGATCGCATCGCCGGATATGAAGCATCCACGAGTTGGAGTTCCGAAAGAGCAGGTCGTCCAAGCTGAGCTGGCCGCACGACTCCATGTCGATCAGGTGTGTCTTGGAGGGCATGTTGTCCGCGGTGAACCCGTTGGCGTCGATGGTGCCCAGGCCGGCGATTCTCACGCCCCACGCGCCGTTGATCTGAATGTAGCAGGCGGTGTTATAGTCGTCGGTTCCCTTGAGCAAAGCGCCGGGCGCCAAGTAGACGGTCGTGCCCGATTGGATCGAGAGTTGTCCCGTCCGATAGATTCCGGGCGGAAAATAGATGGCCCCGCCAGTATTGAGCGCCGACTGGACGGCCGCGGTCTGGTTCAGACCGGGATCCGATCGCACGCCGTGAGCGGTCACGTTCCGAGCAGTCGCGAACGCCGTCTGATACGCTTGGTACACGGCCAGGTCGTCGAAGAAGAAAAAGACGGTGTACGTGGCCTTGCCGGGTGTGTTCAAGTCGGGCAACTGCAGATAGTAGTTGCCGGGGCCCGGCAGCGTGAACCGGAACGTCGAGCCCGTCCGGGTGAACGGCAGATCCGCCCCGACGGTGCGGAGATACGCCCGCGAAACGGCGGCATTGACGGCCAGTTCGACGTCCACCGGACCGTCAGCGGCAAACCGCACGTAGTTCGCTTTGAAGTCCTTCTGCCCGGCCGATTCCGGGTGGTACGTATGCTGATACTCGAACTCGACGGGCACGCCGTTCAGCGTTCCCGTGATGCGGTCGTCTGACCGGTGGTCGGGAGGGTTGGGATACACGACCAGTGTGGTCGCTCCATAGACGAGACTGCCTCCCAGCCAGCATGACAGCAAAAAGACACACAGTGAGCCGGCGGCGGACAAGAGGCGACTCATGGCCGATGTTTCGAAAAGACGCATCCGCTTTGCTCTCAAGGGAAGCACACGGGCTCGGGACGGCGATTCGGCCCGGACAGACAGACCTGAAACAGATTGACGTCGTCCTGATCCACGTCCAGATCCTGGTCCAGGTTGGCGTTCGCGCACTCCGCGTCATCCTGGACGGCGCCGGGCCCGGTGATGCAGCGCTGCATGTGGCCGAAGTCGTCGATGTCCACGTCGCCGTCGCGATCGAAATCGCCGCGGGCAGCCAGATCGAACACATGATCGCCGGAAGTGACGCTGATGTAGCCCGACGCCGCGCTGGTGATCTGGAAGTGATATCGCGAGTGAGCCGTGAGGTTGCTCAGCGTGACGCGGTGCTGCGTGACCAGAGCTGGGTCGAACACGGATTGCCCGTACGTGGCGGTGGGCCCGTAATCGACGCGGGAGTCGGCGGGCACGTCGGTCGTCCAGGCGATGGTGGCGGAGGTCTCGGTCCTTTCCACAACCGCCGGCCCGGCGGTGATCTGGATGTTGGCGCCGTAGTCCATGCAACAGACCCAGCCTTCCAGCTCGAAGTCGGGGTAAGCGGTGGTCCCCTCGAAATAATGGCCGGCGGCGTAATTGTTGCGCACGACGCGGTAGCTGTTCATCCCCGTGCCGTCGCGCCAGATCTTGAGCATGTAGGTCTGGCCGGGAACGACGGGCACTTCGTTGACGCCCCAGGTGATGACCCAGCCGAAAGGAAACCGAACGGAAGTCGACTTTGCTGGCCCGACCGGCTGCAAGCCCGGCCAGGTCACGATCTGGGCCTTGAACTCCAGCGTATTATTGCCGCCGATAGTGCCATGGCCCCGCATGGCCACCACACGATTGCCCGTCGCCACGAACGTCTGGCCGAAGTAGGACGCGGCCGACTGCCAATTACCCAGCACGAACTCGTCGGAGCGATAATCGGCACAGTTGATGCTGTTGAAGGCCAGACTCTTGCTGTACGGCGCATCGAACGTCTCGGGGCAATTGCCATAATCCGGACAACCTGGATTCAGCGTACAGTGCAGACTGGTGTCGAACGAGCCGGGATTCGCGGCGTCGGCCTTGTAGAGGAAGCCGACTTCAAAGGAGTAGTGGCCCCAACAAGGACGGAGGCGGCTACTCATTTCCAGGGCGATGTCGCTGGTCGCTCCGCTAGCATCGGTGCAGACGAAATCGTAGCGTACGTTGGCATTGTCGAGGATGATTTGGCTTAGTCCGTCAACATCCGTCGTGCCCAGAAGGACACCCCAGGTGGTCTTCAACTGCACGCCGGGCCTGGGCGCTCCGGCTTCATCGAAAACCCAGACGTTGATGACGTGATTGCCGGTGCAACCTGCGCCCGCGCCGTTTTCGTAATTGCCGAGCTGGCGCCACCAGGCCAGCGTGTAGTGACCGGCAGCGAGCGCGGGTCCGGCCGCTCCGAAGGAGACAAGTGCCGCGGCAAAGACAGCACGATAATCCCGCCATGTGTGGGCTGCGACATGGTGGTGGCTTCTCACGAGATGCACTCCCCCCGGCGAATCCGGATCGATGCCCGGCATGCCCGGCCGGGCCGGCTCAACCGCCAAGGCCCGGCCAGGCACCCCGGCTGACCTTACCGACGGCGGCGAACCCAGACCATGGGCCACGCCAGGGCCAGGAGCAGGAACGTAGCCGGCTCGGGAATCACCCCGATGTTATCGGCACCCCAGCCAAAAGCGAGATAATCGTACACGACGCCGGCATTGGCGACGGTGCTGGTGAACCCGAACTGGCACGAATTGCTGGGTGACCCATTGTAGGTGCCCCACATGTGGCCGACCGCGAAGCCCTCGCGAACGAGGTAGGCTTCCCAAGTCTTGGCCTCGTCGTTGCCGAAGATGAGTTGTACGGTCGCCCATTCGTTGGCCGGCATGAGCCAGTTGCCAGTGATGCCCGCGACCGTCGCGCTATTGGGCTTCCAGTTACTCTCGACACCGGCCACGTTCTGGACGGTGTTGTACCAACGCAGTTCCATCTTGCCGGTCTCGCCACCGGTGATGATTCTCGGGTAGCCCGAATCGTCGGCGACGAAACTGGAGACGACGTTGCCACCGGCGGACTCGACATACGTGTAGTCCACCATCTCGGTCCCGCTGAGCACCTTCAGGCCCAAGGCAATGCTCGACGGCACGCCAGGCGAGTAGTCGGGCGTGTGGCCGTTCGGCGGAACGCGATGCCCTTCGGGGCTATGGTCGAATCGCCACTTGATCTTGCCGCCGGTCGGGCCGGTCCAGTCCATCATGCCGCCATACTGATCGTCAAACCGGCCCAGGCGATCGGGAACCTTGGGGCTGGCGTACGTCCCGCTGGACTCGCGGTAAATGCTCTCCTGGTACTCGGGATCGCCCCAATCGACGATGCGGGTATACGTGTTGCCCTCATAGAGGGTCTTGCCCGAATCCCAGATGTAGTTCGGATCCCAATTGCCGGCCATCGCGGGCATGGTGACGGCCAGCCCGACAACGCACAAAAGCCTCGCTCGCATGCTGCCTCCTCCCTATCACCAGTTTTCTCGACCAGACTCTACTCACTGCGCCGGCGGGTCGTCGCAACTCGCGTCAGCCGGAATCTCTGCGCCCGAAGCGCAGCCAAGCATCATGACCAGGTCGTATTGATCCACGGAATTGTCCTTCACACCGGCCGGGCCGGTCAGATCCAGGCACTTGCAGTCGCCGGGCAGCGATTCGAAGTGCACATTATTCGGCCCGCCGACGGTGATGCAGCGCTGGAAGAAGGCGAAGTCCAGCATGTCCACGTCCCCGTCGATGTCGGTATCAAAGGCCAGAACCATGTTGCAGGCGCAGTGGACGTCGCCCAAGCAATCCGCATCCTCACAGTCGACCAGACCGTCGCCATCCTCATCGATGCCGTTGCCGCAATCGGTTTCGTTATCTGGAGCCAGGCCGGTGTAGACGTACCGGAGATTATCCACCTTAATGACGACCTTCTCACCCAGAGTGGCGTCCACGAAGCCGCCTTCGGGCCCGAGACTCACCAACACGTTCAACCGGGCCCGGTCGAGGAACTGGCTTGTCGTGTTAACGATCACGTCCTGCCAGCCCGTCCCGGGCAACACGTCCACCTGCACCGGCGTGTCCGTCGTCCCGGAGGGCAGGCCGGCCAGATCCATCCAGATCCTCGTGGTGATATCCGAAGTATCGCCGTCACCCGCAAAGTCGTCCCGCCGAACGGAAATGATGAAATAGGCCGGTGCCGTCGGATCCGCCGGAGGCAGTCCGCGGGCCACTCGGGCGGCCTCGAACTCGAATCGTGTCGAACTGGTCGAACCGCATGTGGGGCTGGCGGTGTTGTCATAGTCGATCCAGATGAGGTCCCCAGCACCGAACTTGCTGGCACTGTGATTGTTGGCCTGATTGCCGAACACATCCCCCAGCGCGAAGGCCTGGGCGGCGAAGCCTTGGGCCGGCTCCCAGTTGTCGCCGTACATGTCGGCCGGGAAACCCATGTTGCGCCACTCATGGTCAAGACTTTGCGGTCCGAAGACATCGCAGTCCGGGTGCGTCGTGGTGATCCCCTCCGGGCAGGCCCCGCACGAGACGGGATCATCAAAGGGCTCGAGGCAGCCGCAGCCGTCGAAGGATTCGACCAGCATGGTGACCAGGACGGGGTGGTCCGCCCAAGCCGCGGATGAAACCAGGGCGAACGCGCTCGCCCACGCTGCCAACCGTCTGCGCGACGTGTGCATGGTGACTCCTCGGATGTGAATACCAGGCCCCCTCCCCGGAAATGCGCGGGGGGCAGCCGTCTGCGACCGCCGCCTACATGACCCGTTGATCCGGAGATCTCGATGGGGTAAAGTAGGCAAGTACTACGTTGTACTTCCAGCGTACTGTTTCGAATGTGCGATGTCAATGTTATTTTTTCAGCCGAGTCGCGACCTATGGCCAAACCGCCCTCCCATCCCGTGACCACCGTGGAACTGGCCGCCCGGCTGGGCATCTCGCCCAGCACGGTGTCGATCGTGCTGCGGGGCCAGTCCGAGCGGCGGAAAATATCGGCCCGAACCGTCGAGCGAGTGCTCCAAGCGGCTCGCGAGCTGAACTATGTGCCCAATCAGTGGGCCCGTAACCTGCGGCGTCAGAAATCAGGCATGATCGGCGTGATCCTCGCCAGCTTTCGCTGGGACTGGGCCCAGGAGCTGACGACGGGCATGGCCGAGGTGTTCGAGTCCACAGGCTACACGCCCTTCGTGGCCGTCCACGCTTACCAGCCTGAGCGGGCCCGCCGCGAGTTACTCAGTTGCCTGCAGCGCCGGGATGAAGCGATCATCATGGTCCCCCTGCCGGGATTGGATGACGCTTACGAGCGGGCGCGGGCCATGGGGATTCCGATCGTGTTCGTGGCCGACCGTCCATCCACGCTCGCCGACGCGCACTTCGTGGCGTGGGACAGTCCGGCCGACATCAAGCTGGCCGTCGAACACCTTGTGCAGATCGGCCGTCGGCGGATTGGGTTCGTCGGGTTCGATTACCCCATGCCGCTCAACGCCGCGCGTTACCGAGCCTATCGGTCGGTCCTGCAACGAGCCGGCCTGCCCATCGACCCGCGCTGGGTCGCCCGTGGCTCCATGCTGCTGTCGCCGGAGGAGATCATCGAGAAGTCCATCGCCCAGTTGTTCCAGCCCGGCCAGCCGCACCCCGATGCCATCGTGGTCCAGCATGACGGCTTGGCCACGCTGCTCCTGGATGCCATACGCACGCACGGCATTCGTGTGCCCGACGATGTGGCGTTGATCGGCATGGGCGACTATCCGATCACGCGATTCGCCGGCGTCAGTCTTTCCACGGTCAAGGAGCCCATCGCCGAAATCGGGCGGGAAGCAGCCAAGGCCGCGCTCGATCTGTTGAGCCATCCCACACAGCCGCCCATCCAACGGCTCTTGCCTTGCGGTGAACTCAAGATCCGCCACACCACCGTCCCCGGCGCCAGCGGAGCTTGACGCCCTGCCGCGTACCTCCTGATATCTCGTGCTGCCCAACCGTAGCTTCGCCCCGTCGCGCGCAGTACAATGCCGGCTGCCGTTCAACGGTCATCTGATTTTCACGGGATCGAAGCTCCATGTACCGCATTGCAGTCGTGAGCCTGGTCTGCCTGGCGACGGCGTCGCCACTGGCGGCCGCCGGCGCGACGAGCCGGCCCGCCGGTGAGCCGGAGGTGGTTTATGCGACCGTAATTCTGGAAGGTGACCCGCCGGGCCGGGTGGATCTCGCGTGGCGACCCGTCGGATTGTCCCGCCGCCCGGTCATCCTCATGCTGGGAACGCTCAAGCCGGGAGAACTGCCGCCTTGGAGCACGGGGCTGGTGGACGAAGGATACATGCTGGCCGCGTTCCGGTTCGAGTACCCGCCCGATCCCGATCCGCAGCGGCGGGCCCAATGGCTCGTGTTCGACGAACGGTTCGCCCACAGCTTCGCGCTGAGCGGTGCGCGGGCTCCGCAGGACACGGCTCGCGTGATCGACTACCTGGTGTCGCGCGGCGACATTGATCCGAGCAAGATCGGCTGGCTGGGCAGCTCATCCACGGGCATCCCCGCCCTGGCGGCGGCGACCGGCGAAAAACGCCTGGCTGCCGTGGTCGTGTTCGTGAGCACGGGCGCCTATCGCCAGTGGTTCGAGTCGTGGAAGAGCAACGGCCTGTGGAAAGGCAAGACCGACCAACTCTGGCCGGAAACGCAGGCTTTGCTCGAACGGCACGATCCCATCCTGCACGTGGACAAGTTGTTTCCCACTGCCATCCTGATGGTCAGCGGAGGCCACGACAAGATCGTCGATCCGAAAACCGCCCGGGCATTCGTCGAGGCAGCCCGGCCGCACTACGAAGCAGACCCGGAACGGCTGAGGCTGGTGGTGTACGACGGGTTCGGGCACAATCTGCCGAGCGACGTGGTGAAGATGTACGCCGAGGCGTGGTTCCGGCTCTACATGCACCCGACGAATCCGCCGCCGCCTCCGCCGAGCGTCCCTGCCGGGCTGCCCGAGATCATCGAGAACACACGAATCAACTCGGCCGAACACCGCGACGTGGTGGGAGCCGAGTAGGCCAGAGATCGCATTCATGACGGCGCACCGGGACGGCCCCGGCGCTTGCACTCGAACCCGCATGCAGACCACGCAGACCAACTTGCTGAGCGCCGTTCGCGACAGCCAGAATCGCGAGGCCTGGGGCCATTTTTACCGCATCTACGCCCCCATGCTGCGGAATTTCGGGCGACGGCTGGGCGTGAACGAGACGGACCTGGACGATCTGACGCAAGAGGTGCTGATGATCGCCCACCGCTCGCTCTGCGACGACGTCTACGACCCGGCCAAGGGCCGATTCCGGATGTGGCTGTTCGGCATCGCCCGCCGCAAGGCGCTGGAGACGCTACGGGCCCGCGGCCGCCGCACCCGCGTTCAGCAGCCGGCCTGCACCGAGGGCAATGGTGTCGATTTGTTGGCACAGATCGAGGATCCCCGCACGCAGGAAACCATGCAGCAGATCTGGCAACAGGAATGGCGCTACGCCCTGCTCGATGAAGCCCTCCGCCAGATCCGCACCGAGGTCGGCGAAAAAGAGTACCAGGCCTTTGTCCGCTACGCGGTGGAACGCCAGCCGGTGGCCAAGGTGGCGGAAGAACTCGGCATCACCTCATCGAGCGTGTACGTCTACAAGAGTCGTGTCCTCACCGCCATCCAGAAATGGGTGGAACGGTTCGAGGAGGAATAGCGACGCGTATTTGTGTGGTGCACGCTTCCAGCACGCACAGTGCCGGTAGGGATGTGTGCGCCACAATGATCCCGTGCACCACAATGCCGCTCGGTCGGCTCAGTGGTCGCATCCGGGCGTGGCGAGGTTTCCCGCACCGGACAGGCAGTTGAGCAGCGTGTTCACGTCAAACGTGTCGATGAACCCGGATCCGTTGAAGTCGGATGCCTGACAACCGGGCACGCCGGCCTCCTTGCCGAGGCACAACTGGAACAGGCCGAAGTCGGACTGGTCCACGTCGCCGTCGTGGTCGAGGTCCGGCGCCACGGTACGAACGTTGACCGTCACCTGAACCGTTTGCGGGCTGTTGCCGGCTTCGGCGGAGGTCACCGTGATAGTGGCCTGGTGCTGCCCCACGGGCAGGGCGACCGTGGCATACGAGACTGTGATAGTGTCTTCTTCGCCTGACGAATCGCCTTCAGTCGGCGCGACGGTAAGCCATGGCGCATCCGACGTCACGATATAACTCAGCGAGTCCGGACCGCTGTTGGCGATGGTGAACGTGTCGTTGGCCAGCGTGCTACGAATGTGCACGTCGCGGGTAATCTGCTTGGTGCTCAGAGCCAGCGTGGGCCCGACGTAGGCGATGCCGAACGGATTCGTAAACGTCGTGCCGCCCTGCCCGATGAGCTCGGCCCGGACATATTTGTCCACGCCGGGTGTCGTGCGATAGTTGATGGTCGGACCGACCTGCACCTCGCTGGCCATGGACACCCACCGGTACTTGTCGGCCGGCAAGGGCTGCCCGCCGGACGAAGCGCTCACCGTGATCGTGCCCGCCGCGTGGTCCACCAAGATGGAGTCGATGACCGGTGTCTCGGCCACGCTGCGGACGGCCGTCGGATGCGTCCCCACCGAGCTGAAGTAGTATTGCCCACGTTCGGTTGCCTGTCGCACCACCGCGCCATCGGGAGCGGTGTCGGACAGGAACGATTGCATCCACGGACGATCTTCCCATCCGGTCACGCTCTGCGTCTCGGTTTCGGAAGCGGCGGGCGGCACGAGATACGTCAACCAGTCGCGGCCAAGATGGCTCATGCTGTGCATGTCGTCAGCAGCAACGCCCCACACCGGCCGATCGGGCATCATGATCGACAGCACCTGGTCCCACAGCGGCAAGTCGATGAATCGGCCGCCCTGATTGATGACCTCCATCGCCACCAGGTGATCGAACGTGCGGTACCAGTTCACGTAATCCTGCACGGTGTAGTTGTAGCGGCCGGGATGGTTGAGCACGGCCAGCCCACCCGCCAGTCCGATCTGCGTGAGCGTCAAATCGACGTTGGTCGAGCCGGTGGTGAAGTTGATGAACAAAGCGTTCAGATGATGATGCTCGGAGGCTTCGTTACCCGGAATCGCCAGCATGTTCAACAAATCGGGATAGCGGTTCCAATTCTCCCACGGGAACGTGCAGCGGTTGTGATCGGTGATGGCCAGCACGCTGTAGCCGCGAGCCTTGTACTCGTCGATGACCTGGTCGGGCGTCAACGAGCCGTCGCTCTGCGTGGTATGCGTATGAACGTTGGCCTTATGTCGCTGGAACCCCGCCCAGTCCACGCTCTCGTAAGGATTGACCACGACCTGGATGTAGTCCAGCTTGCGGACCGACACCGGCAACACGGCGTCAGTAAGGCCGCCGTCGTTGGTGGTCCGCAGATGGGTCTCGCCCTGCCCCTCCGTCCGGATATCCACCGTCTGCTCGGTGGGCGCACCTGGAGCAAAATGAAGCACGACGCGATCATCGACCGCGTTGGCAGGCACGGCGATCTCGGGATCATCGCTGATGAGCGTGACGTTCACCGGCCGCGTGGCATTGCTGCCCGGTGTGAGGCGAATCGTGACGGGTGTCGTGGAGGAAGGCGATGCGATCAACGCCGGGGTGGTGAAGTTCACGCTGCCCGCCTCGACGTCCACGGTCAGCACTACGTCATTCAAACCGGCATCGTTGGCGGTGCTGATGCGAGCCTGGCCGGCAGAGCCGAAGCCGATGGTGACGGTCTGCTCGTTGGGGCCGCCGGCAGGCAACGTCACGGTGAACGGCTGGCCGCCCGCGCCCTTTGGCTCAGCCACGTCGGGACGATCGCTGACCAGCGTCACCGTCACCGGATTGGAAGCGTTGGCTTCCGGCGGAATCTTCAGCGTCACGGCAACATCGGCCGCACCAACGACCGCACTGAGCTGACGGGGCACGAACTGAACGTTGTTGGCGGCTCCGCTCTCGGCCAGCATGAAGGCGTCGAACGCGTATGCCCGGTGGTCGCTCGTGGCCGCCTCGGCACGAACCTTGAACGACCCGTCGGGCCCCGGATCGATGTCCACCCACCAGGCCACGTAGCCGGTCTGCGTGTTGTAACCGGTGTTGAAAACTGTCGAAGCTCCATCGGCTTCAATCGTGGTTCCGGGTGAGCTGACGTTGGTAAACCCGTCCGCGCCCGAGATCGTGTATCGCGTAATCCGCGTGGTGTAGCTCGGATCGTTGCGGTTGGCGGTGGTGACGAACTCATACCGGCGAGCCGGATCCAGACCGGTGAACGTGATATCCACCCACCAGCCCGGGTCGCCGTAATAGACGGTGCCCATGAGGCTGACGGAGCTCGCCGGATCGAAAATGTTTCGTGCATCCGTACCGGGGCCGCAGTCGCTTCCCCCTGTGGTAGCGCTCGACTGCCAGTGAACGCCGCCACTCTGCGTCAGCGTCACCGTGACGCCGGTGGGCAGACCCGTATTCTTGTCGATGAGGATGCCGGAAGACGGCCCCGGTGCACCCGAGCCGATGTTGAACGTGGTGACGTTCGGCGTGAGCGTCGGGTGGCCGTTCGCCGGATCGTGAACGAGGTCGTTGTAGGCGATGAATCGGTTCGAAGCCGCGGAAGCGGTAACCGGCAGCCCCGGTCCGACGATTCCGCCCAGGCCACACAAGACGGACACGACAACGAACCACCGTGCCGGGCATGCTCGCTTCACGAGTTCCTCCTCCGCGCAGCCGAAACCGGCGCTCCTCGCGCAAATTCCGTTGTTGATCGTGGCGGCCCGTTGACCGCAAAGCATTCAGGAACTTGATACTGTAGACGCCCATCCCGCCCGAGTGCAAGAAGCGGTCGCTCGCGATTCTCGGGCTCGGCGGAGGCGACGGCATTCTCGGGCCTTCACACGTGGATCGCACGCTGATCGACAGCCAGTGCGGCTTCTTTCATCGCCTCGGCGAGCGTGGGATGAGCGTGGCTCGTGCGAGCGACGTCCTCGCTGCTGGCCCCGAACTCGATGGCGGCCGCCGCCTCGGCGATCAGGTCGCCGGCCCGCGGGCCGATAATGTGCACGCCGAGAATGCGATCGGTCTCGGCGTGAGCCAGCATTTTGACGAAGCCGTCCACATGGCCGAGAGCGCGGGCCCGCCCGTTGCCGCGAAACGGAAACACACCCTTGCGGTACGGCGTGGCGGCCTCCTTCAATTGATCCTCGGTTTTGCCGACCGAGGCGATCTCGGGCATGGTGTAGACCACGGCAGGAATCGCGTCGTAGTTCACATGTCCGTAACCGGTCACCAGATGCTCCACGCAGGCGATGCCTTCCTCTTCGGCCTTGTGAGCCAACATGGCTCCGCCGATGACGTCACCGATGGCATACACGCCGGGCGCGGATGTGGCGAAATGCTCGTTCACGGGGATGCAACCTTTGGCGTCGGTCTGGATGCCCACCGATTCGAGCCCGAGCCCTTCGGTGTTGGGCACCCGCCCCACCGCCAGGAGCACGCGCGAGCAGCGTATCGGCTCAGCGCCGGCACACTCGACGACGCACCCCTCGCCTTCCACGCGGGCGGCGGTGACACGGCTCGACAACCGAAACTCGATGCCGGACTTGGCGAACAGTTTTTGTGCCTCCGCCGCCAGTTCCGAGTCCATGCCGGGCAGGATGCGGTCGAGGTATTCGAGGACGGTGACCTTGGCCCCCAGGCGACTCCAGACGGCAGCCATCTCCAGACCGATGTAGCCGGCGCCGATGACCACCAGGTGCTCGGGGACGGATGAAAACGCCAACGCCTCGGTGCTCGTGCCGATTCGGTCGCCATCGACCACCACGCCGGGCAGATCGGCCGAGCGGCTGCCGGTGGCGATCAGGATGTGCTCGGCTTGCAACTCGGTTTCGCCCTGCGAACCGGTGACCACCACGCGATGGGCTCCCGCGAGACGACCATGGCCGGCGTAGTGAGTAACGTTGTTCTTGCGAAGCAGCGCGGCCACGCCCTTGGTCAGCATGGTGACCACCTGGTCTTTGCGCCGCATCATGGCCGGCAGGTCGAGCCGCACGTTCTCCACGACGATGCCGTGAGCCGCCAGCTCATGACGAGCCTGGGCGTACAGCTCACTGGACTCGAGCAGCGCTTTGCTGGGTATGCAACCGACGCGCAAACAAGTCCCGCCCAGAGCCGGCGCCTCCTCCACGCAGGCCACGTTCAGACCGAGTTGGGCGGCCCGAATGGCAGCGACGTATCCACCCGGTCCCGCGCCGATGATGATCAGATCATGTTGTTGGGCCATGTATGTGTCCTTGGAGGGCCTGGGACTGGGGACTGGGGGCTGGAAAAAACGTCTGATCGCCATGCCCCTGGCCCCAGTCCCTAGTCCCCAGTCCCCGTCTTCCTACGCTTCCAGCAGCATTCGGGCCGGATTCTCTACGCAGTCCTTGATCCGCCGGAGAAACAGCACGGCCTCGCGTCCGTCCACGATGCGGTGGTCATACGTGAGGGCCACATACATCATCGGCCGAATCACGATCTGGCCTTCACGAACCACCGGTCGCTCTTGGATAGCGTGCAGCCCCAGGATGCCGCTCTGAGGCGGGTTGAGAATGGGTGTGGACAACAACGAGCCGAAGACGCCGCCGTTGGTGATGGTGAACGTGCCGCCTTCCAGCTCGTCGAGCGTCAGCTTGTTCTCGCGGGCCCGACGAGCCATGTCGGCGATGGCCTGTTCGATCTGAGCGAAGCTCATTAGCTCGGCGTTGCGCAGCACGGGCACGACCAGGCCACGGTCGGTCGAGACGGCTACGCCGATGTCGAAGTAGTTGCGATAGACGATGTCATTACCGCGAATCTCCGCGTTGAGCTGCGGAAACGTTTTCAAGGCATCGATCGCGGCTTTGACGAAGAAGGACATGAATCCCAGCTTGATGCCGTGCTTTTTCTCGAATGCGTCGTTGTGTTCCTTGCGAAGCTGGAGAACGGCCGACAGATCCGCCTCGTTGAACGTGGTCAGCATGGCCGCGGTCTGCTGGGCCTCGACCAGACGCTGGGCGACCCGCCGCCGCAGCATGGACATGGGCACCGCCTCTTCCTGACGCAAGCCGGCCGGAGCGGCCACCGGCTCGGGTGCGGCCGCGGCAGCCGGCGGCGTCGCACCGGCGATGGGCAGCTTGGCGGGCGCTTTCTCCCGGGCCCGCTGCACGTCCTGCTTGAGGATTCGTCCGCCCGGCCCCGTGGGCTGCACCTGGGCAGGCTCGAGCCCGGCCTCGGCCATGGCGCGACGAGCGGCGGGCATGACCACCGGCGACGCGGCGTCGCCGGGACGTGGCATCGCCGAGACTTCGCGCGCCGGAGAGACTCCTGGTTGCGCCGGCGGTTGCGCGACCGGCGCGGCAGCAGCTGGTTCTGTCGGCCCGCCCGGCGCCGGCTGCGGCCGGACGGCAGACTCGTCGATGGCGGCCAAGACGTCGCCCGGCTTTGCGATTTCGCCCTTGCGTTTGTGAATGATCAGCTTCCCACTCACCGGCGCGGGCAGTTCCATGGCCGCCTTGTCGGTTTCGATCTCGACCAGGATTTCGTCAACTTCCACGTAATCGCCGTCGGCCTTGCGCCACTCGCCGACCTGGACCTCCTGAACGGATTCGCCTGCCTGGGGAACCTTCAGTTCGACCGCCATTCGTCGTGTCTCCTCGCGTGCGTACCGGAATCGCCTTTGCCTTGCTGTTCTGTCTCACCGAAGTGATTTGTTCGGACCCGCGCCAGTCGCCGTCTCGCCGAACGCCTGTTCGAGAATCATCTGCTGTTCGAGCTTGTGGCTGGCCGCCGAACCCGTCGCGGGGCTGGAGGACTCGGCTCGGGCGATTCCCTGCAGCGGCCAACGTCCGCAGATCTTCTCGCCGAAGCGAAGCCGCATATGCGGCCAGGCGCCCATGTTCCGAGGTTCTTCCTGGACCCAATAGACGGGTGTATGGTCGGGATAGCGCGAGAGCGTCGAGCACAGCTCGGAGTCGAACAGCGGATACAGTTGTTCGACGCGGATGATCGGGATGTCCTCCCGGCCGAATGCGTTGCGATGCTGCACGAGATCGTAGTAGATCTTGCCCGAACACAGGATAACCCGCTCCGGCGATCGCTCGGCCGTCTGATCATCAGGGATAATTCGCCGGAACGTGCCGGTGGCCAGCTCGTTGAGCGAAGACGTCGCGGCCGGGTGTCGCAGTAAGCTCTTGGGCGTCATGACGACCAGCGGCTTGCGCCAACGGCGAATCACCTGGCGGCGCAACGCGTGAAAGATCTGAGCGGGCGTGGTCGGGTTGATGATCTGCATGTTGTCCTCGGCGGCGAGCATGAGGAACCGCTCGAGCCGAGCGCTCGAATGCTCGGGCCCCTGCCCTTCAAACCCGTGCGGCAACAGGAGCACCAGCCCGCTCAAACGCTGCCACTTGACTTCGGCACTGGCCAGGAACTGATCGATGATGACCTGGGCGACGTTAACGAAGTCGCCGAACTGAGCCTCCCACACGACCAGTCCGTCGGGACAATCCAGGCTGTAACCGTACTCGAATCCGAGCACGCCGGCTTCGGACAGCGGGCTATTGTAGATTTCGATGGGCGCCTGGCCGGGAGCAACGTGCTGCAGCGGCATGAACGTTCGGCCGTCCTCGTAGTCGTGAAGCACGGCATGCCGATGGCTGAACGTGCCGCGAGCCGAATCCTGACCGCTGACTCGCACGCGATATCCCTGAGCAGCGAGCGTCGCGAAGCCCAGGGCCTCGGCGGCCGACCAGTCCAACGGCCGCTCGCCGCGGGCCATCTCCCGCCGAGCCGCCAGCCACTTGACCAACGTAGGATGCGGCCGGAAGCCCTCGGGCAAGCGCGTGGTCGCTTCGAGCAACTGGCTCAACCGTTCGCGATCCACGCCGGTTTCGACGTCATGCTCGAGGCGAGCCGGGCCGCCGAAGTAGCCGGACCACACGCCAGTGTGCAGTGGACAGACGGGATGATAGACCTCGGTCTTGGCCTGATTGAGCGCTTCTTCGAGGCGAGCCCTGCGCTGCTCGGAGATGCGGTCGGCCTCTTCGCGCGTCACCTCGCCGAGTTCGAGCAGATGCTCGAGATAGCTGTCGCGCACGGATTGCCGCTGGGCCAATCGCCGATAGAGCACCGGCTGTGTGAACGCCGGCTCATCGGTCTCGTTGTGGCCGTACCGCCGGAAGCAGTACATCTCGATGACCACGTCGCGGTGGAAATCGCGGCGGAAGTCCATGGCCAGCCGGATAACCTGGGCCACCGCCTCGGGATCCTCGCCGTTCACGTGGAAAATCGGGATCTGAAGCATCTTGGCCACAGCCGAGGCGTGCAAACTGGATCGGCCTTCGGACGGCAACGTGGTGAACCCGATCTGGTTGTTGACGATGACGTGAATGGTGCCGCCGGTGGAGTAGCCTTCCAGTTCGCTGAGGTTCAGCGTCTCCTGCACGATGCCTTCGCCGGCGAATGCCGCGTCGCCGTGGATGAGCAAGGCCATGCCGCGGTGCCGTTCCTTGTCGCAGTAGCGGTCCTGCTTGGCCCGCATGCGGCCCTGGACGACCGGGTTGACGAATTCGAGGTGGCTCGGGTTGAAGCACAGCGACAGGTGTACCTTGCGACCTTGAGCCGTCACCCAGTCAGAGCTGTAGCCCAGGTGATACTTCACGTCGCCGCGCCCCACGTTCATCTGCGGGTAGCGATCCTCGAATTCGCGGAAGATCTCCTGCGGCCCCTTGCCCATGATGTTGGCGAGCACGTTGAGCCGCCCACGATGGGCCATGCCCAAGACGATCTCGCGGATGCCGTCGGCGCCCGCCTTTTCGATGGCCAGGTCGAGCAGAGGAATGAGGCTTTCGGCGCCTTCGAGCGAGAACCGCTTGGCGCCCACGAACTTCTTCTGGATGAACTCCTCGAAGATAACGGCATCGGTGAGCCGGGTAAGGACGCGGATCTGCTCGTCACGAGTGAGGCGGTAGCGGCTTTCGCCTTCGATACGGTCTTGCAGCCAGTGTCGCACGCCGATCTGGTCGATGTGCATGTACTGCACGCCGATGGAGCCGCAGTAGGCCCGCTGCATGCGTTCGAGAATTTCGCGGAGCGTGCTGACGTCGGGACCGTAGATAGTGCGGGTGGAGAAAGGCCGATCCATGTCGGCCTCGGTGAAGCCGTAGAAGCCTGGGTCGAGTTCGGGCTGATACGGGCGAGGACCGCCCAGCGGATCGGTCTTGGCCACCACGTGGCCGCGAACGCGATAGGCCCGGATCAACTGGTCCACGCGGTCCTGGAGGCTGACCACGTCCAGCGTGCCGGGGGGTACGGCGCGGGTCGGCCCGGCCAGCCGCGCCCCGTCTCCGTTGACAGGATTGAAAATGGAACGGGCCCGAAAGCTGGGCCCGATTCGCCCCCCCTCCGCCAGTTGACCCTCTCGACGGAGCCGGTCGAAGTACTCGCGCCAATGTGCCGGAACAGAGGCAGGATCCCGTGCATAATCCGCCAGCAACTGCTCAACGAATGGCAGATTGAGGCTGCTCAGATCCGGCTGTATCTCGGAGCCCATACGCTGCTGCACCTCACGTAAGACCTGAATTCCGGAGTCATTGTAGTCCTCATGTCCCGGAAAACTGACAGGACCGGTCGACCGAATTCGACGCGTTTTCGCCTCGGGTACGTGTTTACCAGTAAAGGTGAGCGAACGGACGGGGAACAGAGTCGGCGGGGTCAAGCCCCGCCGCTCGCTGGTCTGTGTGTGTCCGTACGCGAGAAGCGAGTCGCCGGGCTTGTCCTGGCGGACTGAATTCCAATGGGGCGTGCGCCGTTCGGAGGAGACCTGCGTCAGAAGAGCATCTTCCACAGCAGGTCGAGGCGACCGCGACGGATGAGGGCCCAGCCGGAGTAGCGCATGACCCGGCGGATTTCGTCGCGGTAATGGGCGTGGTAACAGTGGTCGGGGCAGTGCTTGCAGGCAGGTTTGGGATCGAGCGGGCAGTGCAACCGCTTGAAGAAGGCGTGTGCCAGGAGCTTGCCACAGTCTTCACACAGGACCGGGGCCCGGCCCAGCAAGTCTTCGACGCGGCAGAATTTCAGATCGGCGGCCCGCCGTTCCTCGCCGCGATGGTGGCCGTCGCAGTACAACTGGATGAACCGGCCGAGTACGACCAGGTCCCGTGCGATCTTCCTGTGAGGGGTGGCAATGACCATGCGGCTATTCTACGCTGAACCGCTCTCCCGGTTCTTGACGCCCGTCAAGTCCCGCACCAGGGGGGCCGGCGTCCAGGCCGCCTTGCCGATTCTGTAATGCACGCGCTTAGTGGTGCGCACGCAATTGTGGTGCACGCTTCCAGCGTGCACAATGCAGGCAGGATGCCTGCACCCCAGCGGCGGGCCAGTCTCCCGCCAACAATCCTACTTGCCGGTGAAGCGGTCCCGAACCATCTGGTTGAAATCGGCCACCACTTTGGGCAGGTCAACGCCCGTGATACGCCCGTTCTCGACGACGGTTCGGCCGTTCACGATCACGCGGAGCGGTCGTGGCGGATGGCAAAGCACCAACGCCCCCAACGGGTCGTGGGCGACGGCGCCGGCCAGAGCGACGTCGTTCGCGTCGTAGATGACCAGGTCGGCCGCCGCCCCGGGCTCGATGCGTCCCAGCTCCGGACGGCACAAGACATCGGCTCCGCCCACCGTCGCCAGCCGGAACGCCTCCGCAACCGTCAGCGCCTTGGCCCCACCGCTCACGCGCTGGAGCAGAAGCGTCTGGCGAGCCTCGGCCAGGAGATTGCCGCCGTCGTTACTGCTGCTGCCGTCGACGGCCAGGCCCACTCGCACGCCCGCGTCGAGCATGGCCCGGATCGGCGCGATCCCGCTGCCCAGGCGCATGTTGCTCGACGGGCAATGCGCCACCCCCGTGCCCGTGCGGGCGAACAATTCAATCTCCTCGCGGTTGAGGTGCACGCAGTGAGCCAGGTACACGTCGGGGCCGAGCCAATCGTGTTGCCGCAAGTATTCTACCGGCCGCACGCCGAACCGTTCGAGGCAGTACCGCTGCTCGTCGAGCGTTTCGGCAATGTGCGTGTGCAGCAGCACGTTGCGCTCGCGGGCCAGTTGCCGTACCTGGTCGAACAGTTCGGGCGTCACGTTGAACGGTGCGCACGGAGCCAGATCGATCCGGCACACGGCCAGCGGCTTCGGGTCGTGCAACTCGGCGATGACACGCTCGCAGTCGGCCAGCACGCGGTCGTCCTGTTCGACGCAACGGTCCGGCGGCAACCCGCCCTGCGACGCGCCCAGCGTCATGCTGCCGCGGCAGGCGTGAATGCGCATCCCCAGGTCGCCGGCCGCTCGCACGACCGAGTCCAGGCGTACGTCGCTGCCGCAGGGAAACAGGTACATGTGGTCCACGCTGGTGGTGCAGCCGCTAAGAAGCAGTTCGGCGAGGCTGATCGTGGCGGCCGCGTGGAGCGCCCGGTCGTCCAGCCGTTCCCAGATGGGGTACAGATTCACCAGCCAGTCGAACAGCTCAACGTTCTGCACCTCGGGCATGCCGCGGGTCAGTGACTGGTACAGGTGGTGGTGGGTATTGATGAGCCCGGGGATAATCAATCGGCCCGTGGCGTCAATGACCTCAGCCGGTTCGCTGCCCGGGACGGGACCGGCATCGCGACCGGCCTGAACGCTCAGTGCCCAATCGACGTCGGCATCGGTGACGTAGCCGAGCTGGACGAGTGTCTGGCCGATGACGCCGTGGCGGGCCCGCTGGAGTTCCAACGCCTGGTCGATCTGCTGGCGAGTGATTTTGCCGGCCGCCTCCAGGATGCGTCCGAGCGGCCGACCTCGCAGTTCGGCAGGCGAAACGGACCTGGCTGCTGCGGCAGCCGCCCGCACCGCCTCGGTCGGCCCCACGTGACGGATGACGCCACCCGAAAACGTGATTGAGGTGTCCGTCAATGTCACTACCTTGCCGTCCCGCGAGGTGACGACAGTTGCATGATCGATGCGTGTGTTCATGCCGGAAATGTAGCCGGAAAGGATTCCGCAGGCGAGTCCGGCCGGCGCGGGCTGTGCCACCGCGATCTGCCATCGGGCAACGCATGTCGACGGGCGGCAATGAAACCACGCCACGCAGGCAACCCCCTCCGGCTCCCCGCGCGGCGTGATACACGAAACGCCCTTGATAAGGCGCTTAGTCTGGTCGTCGGGAGGTTGCTGGCAGGCTCCTCTCCCCCGTGAGTCCCGCTAATATAGGCACTCCCCACAGACGCGACCATCATCACGTGAAGATTTACTCGTTCGAGGATTGGCACTGGTTGCCGGTAGCCCGGCCGGTGCGACACGGCTGACCCCGCGCTGCGGTATTGTGGATCACCGCCGAACCGATACCATAATGCCCGGACAACCGCTAGCGAAACGTACGAAGGAGGTTTCGTCAATGAGACTGCGCCTGAGCGTACGAGCGACCGGCTTCGGCCTGTGCGGCATGGCCGGCGTCCTGCTTCTCCAGCTTTCGTCCACGACCTGGGCGACGGCTCCGGCATCCACACAGCCGGCGGTCGCTGCGGCCGAGCCCCTGCCCCACACCAATACCGTGTTCAAGCCCGTCCGCTACGAGCGCCGCAAGCAATGGGAATGGCGCCGGACGTGGCTCCGCGACCAGGTGCGACTCGCCGCGGGGCTGATCCCCGAATGGCCGCGGACGCCGCTCAACGCGAAAATTTTCGGCAAGCTCATACGCGACGGGTACACCGTCGAGAAGGTCTACTTCGAGAGCTCGCCCGGCATCTATGTGACCGGCAACCTCTATCGTCCAGCATCCGAGCCGCCGCCCGGCGGTTATCCCGTCGTCGCGTGCCCGCACGGCCACTGGCAGAACGGTCGATTGCATCACGACGATCGCGGCTCGGTCCCCGCCCGGTGCATCACGCTGGCCCGAAATGGCGCGGTGGTGTTCGCTTACGACATGGTCGGCTACAACGACTCGGCCCGGATGTTCAAACATGGCGATCCGCATCTCGACACGCCACAGACCGTGCTGTGGGGCATCGGGCACTTCCAGTTGCAGACGCTCAACAGCATCCGCGTGCTCGATTTCCTCCAGAGCCTGCCGGGCGTGAACCGCACGCGGATCGGCGTGACCGGTGCTTCCGGCGGCGGCACGCAGACGTTCATCCTCAGCGCGGTGGACGACCGCGTGGCCGTCGATTGCCCGGTGAACATGATTTCGAGCACCATGCAGGGCGGTTGCATCTGCGAAAACGCCCCCCTCCTGCGCATCGGCACGAACAACATGGAAATTGCCGCCGTTTTCGCGCCAAAGCCGCGGCTCATGGTCAGCGCGACGGGCGACTGGACGAAGCTCACACCCGAAGTCGAGTACCCGTTCGTGCGGAGCATTTACGAGCTGTACGACGCGGCCGATCGCATCGAGAACGTGCATATCGACGCCCCGCACAACTACAACCTCCAGAGCCGCCAAGCCATGTACCGGTTCTTCGGTCGAGAGCTGTTGAACAGCAGCGATCCCGACGCGATCCAGGAAACCGACATCCCGGTCGAAAAGCCCGAGGATATGCTGGTCTGGAGCGATGACAATGTGCCGGCCAACCTGCCTGATGCCGAGCGGGTCGTCGCGCTCATGAAGCAACGCATCAACGAACAGGTCGAATCGCTTCGAGACCGTCCCGCTTATCTCGCCCACCTTGCCCGTCTATGGCTCCGGCACGCCGCCGGCCGCTACGAACCGGATCTCGCGATGGAGCAGACGGTGGTGCCGGGAGACGGCAACGAGGACACGTTGGAATTCAAGACCGTTCACGGCAGCCAAGGTCGTCAAGTGACCTCGATCAGTCGCGTCGGCCGAGCCTTCGCGTCCGCACCGAGGGGCTATGTGTTCATGCTCGATCCGGCCGGCCTGGCCGCGGCCACGAAATACGACGACTTTGCCCAAACGTTAATAAAGGCAGGTCATTGCGTGGTCTTCGTCGAGCCGTTCGGCACAGGCGGCAACCGTCGCGATCCGGCCAGCACGCAACCGGCCGATCGGCACAAATTCTTCACCACGTTCAACCCGACCGACGACGCCCTGGCCGTCGATGACATCGCGACGGTCGTCGCTCAATACGCGATCGGCTCGGATTGCCATGTCACGCTGGTGGGCTTCGACCGCATGGGCCCGCTCTGCGTGCTGGCCCGGGCACTCCTGTCCGAGCGCCCCCACCATTTGCGCGTGGTCGCGGATTTGAACGGCCGCGACTGGAACGACGACCAGACATACCTGGAGCAACTGTTTATTCCGTTGATTCGGCGATTCGGCGGCCTGCCCGTCCTCGCCGCCGTGCCGGCCAAAGGCGCATTGTGGCTGCACAACACCGGCGGGAAGTTTGACGCGAATTGGCTAAAGGGCCGCGCGGACACCCGAATCCAGGACACGCCGGCATCTCCTGATGAAATCGCGACCTGGCTCACGGCCACCAACGCGCCGCGGTAGAATGCACTCTGTGCTGCACGCTTCCAGCGTACGCCGCGCAGGCAGGATGCCTGCACCACAACCACGTATAGCGAGCCGCGGGCCTGTCCCGGCGGACTCTTTACATATCCGGTGTGCGCGCGATTCCGGAAGCCCCCCTGATCACGCGCACGACGGGCATGCTCGTACGAACTGAGTCGGCGGGGTCCAGCCCCGCCGCTCGCGTCCGCCGGCGGACTTTTTGCCTATCTGGTGTGCGCCGGGCCTTTCGGAAGCCCCGGCGACCGTACGCAAACCGGATCGTCCCGGAGGGCAATTCCGGCGGGTGCCTATCCTCCGTTCAGCACTCGGCTACATATGCTGCGTTGGAGACGGATTCGGCCGGCCGGTCCGTGCCCGAAGTGTCTTCGACGAAGTCCGGCACAACTACCCGGCCATCGGCTGGCATCCGTCACGATCTTGGAGACATTTCATGAGCTTCACCTATCGCCGCCTGGACAAGAACGATGCCGCGGTTCTGCTGGTCGATCATCAGTCAGGGCTGTGCAATCTGGTAGGTGACTTTTCGCCGGATGAATTCAAGAACAACGTGCTGGCTTTGGCAGCCTCGGCCAAATACTTCCAACTGCCGACCATCCTGACGACCAGTTTCGAGGACGGTCCCAACGGGCCGCTCGTGCCTGAACTGAAAGAGATGTTCCCCGACGCCCCGTACATCGCCCGGCCCGGCCAGATCAACGCCTGGGACAACGCCGACTTCGTCACTGCCGTCAAAGCAACCGGCAAAAAGCAGCTCATCATCGCCGGCGTCGTCACCGAGGTCTGCGTGGCCTTCCCCGCCCTGTCGGCTCTGGAAGCGGGTTACGAGGTATTCGTGGTCACCGACGCATCAGGAACGTTTAACCCCACCACGCGTGAGACCGCCTGGCTGCGCATGCAGGCCGCCGGAGCCCAGATGATGACCTGGTTTGCCGTGGCGTGCGAACTGCATCGCGATTGGCGCAATGATGTCGAAGGATTGGGTCAGCTCTTCGCCACGCACCTGCCCAAATACCGCAACCTGATCACCAGCTACAACGCCAAGAGCTGAAGGCTCAACGCAAGGACTCTCGATCCGTCGGATCCACCGGAACACGCGCCGCCACACGTCGCCGCGAGTGCAAGTCCGCGTATAATGTCCCCCCTTGCCCTATGGGGAGACTTAACCATGCGCATCGGATTCATGACCACACACGACCCCGAGCGGATCGCCTTCGCTCGGAGCAACGGCTTCGGCTGCGTCGAACTGATCGTCAAGCCGGATACGCCCTACCTGCCGGGCAAGGACGGCTGGCAAGACCGAGCGGCCCAGATGGAGGCCGACTTCGACGCCGCGGGCCTTCGCATCAGTTGCGTCGCGGGCTTCTACGTCAATCACATGGACGCCGATCCACAGGTGGCCGCCGCTCACGCCGAGCAGACTCGCCGGACCATCCTGCTGGCCGAGTTCCTGGGCGTGCCGACGGTCGCGGGGTTCAGCGGCCGCGTCGTGGGCGAGGATCTCGAAGCCTCGCTGCCCCGGTTCAAGCAGATCTGGAGCGAGCACGCCCGCTTCGCCGCCGACCACGGCGTTCGGATCGCGTTCGAGCACTGTCCCATGGGCCGGTTTCACTCGCCCTTCGGCGGCATCAACTGCATCTGCACGCCGGCCATGTGGGACCGCTGCTTCGACGCCGTGCCCTCCGATGCCCTGGGCCTCGAATGGGACCCTTCGCACCTGGTCTGCATGCAGATCGACCCCGTCGCAAATGCCCGGCGCTACGGGAGTAAGGTTTTTCACGTCCATGCCAAGGATGCCAAGGTAAATCGGGATGCCGTCGCGCGGTTCGGCCTCTATCATGAAGGGGCGACGGAGCACTGTTTCCCCGGCCTGGGTGACACAAATTGGGGCGCGGTCATTAAGGAACTGCGGCGAGCCGGCTACGATGGCGACCTGAACATCGAGGGCTGGCACGACGACGTGTTTCAAAATCACGACAACGGCCCGCAGCTCGAGGACCTGGGCCTGCTCATCGCCAAACGACATCTGGAACCGTTTGTGGATGGAGTGTAGTTGGTATTGGGCAAGCCGCCGATCGCGTCTCGTCGGCGGCGAACCGTCCCGTTCTTGCCGGCTTCCAGCCTAAAGCGCATTGCTGATGGCTGAAAGCTGACAGCTGAGAGCTATTTCCCATGAGCATCCTCGTCAACTCGAACACGCGCGTCATCTGTCAGGGCATCACCGGCAAGGCCGGGGCTTTCCACACCGCTCAGTGCCTGGAATACGGCACGAAGATGGTCGGCGGCGTCACGCCGGGCAAGGGCGGCACGAAGAGCGAGCACGGCCTGCCCATCTTCGACTCCTGCCACGACGCGGTTCGCGAGACGGGCGCGGATGCAACCATGATTTTCGTGCCCGCCCCCTTCGCGGCCGACGCGGCCATGGAAGCCGCCGACGCGGGCATTCGGTTGGTCGTGCTCATCACGGAAGGCATTCCCACGCTGGACATGGTTCGGCTGCGCAAGTTCCTCGACGATCGCGGCGTGAACCTCATCGGGCCCAACTGCCCCGGCATCATCACGCCGGGCGAGTGTAAGATCGGCATCATGCCGGGCTATATCCATCGCCCCGCCCGCGACGGCGCCAAGAGCGTCGGCATCATCAGCCGCAGCGGCACGCTTACCTACGAGGCCGTCTGGCAATGCACCACCCGTCAGATCGCCCAGTCCACGTGTGTCGGCATCGGCGGCGATCCCGTGAAAGGCTTGAACTTCATCGAGTTGCTGGCCATGTTCCAGGCCGACCCCGACACGCACGCCATCGTGCTCATCGGCGAGATCGGCGGCACGGACGAAGAGCAGGCCGCCGAGTACATCAAGGCCAACGTCACCAAGCCGGTGGTGGCATTCATCGCCGGCCGCACCGCCCCACCCGGTCGTCGCATGGGCCATGCCGGTGCCATCATCTCCGGCGGTGAAGGAACGGCTGAAAGCAAGATCGCCGCCCTGCGGGCCGCGGGCATCACCGTCGCCGACTCGCCGGCCGATATCGGAGCAGCGGTCGCATCGGTGCTGTGAAAACAGGATCCAACGCCTATTCCGGCCGCGTCTGCGTCGAGGTCGTTTTCTCTTTCCAACCGTTCATCAACTCGTCCGGCCAGTTACGGCTGATGCAGCGGGCCTGCTTGGTCTTGATGTTGTACAGAATCAGTTCGGGCCGGTTGGGCGAGCCCCACGGGTGGCCGGGCGGGGCAACGAGCGAAAGTTCCTCGTTGTTGCGCCAGGCGGGCCGTTCGAGCAACTCCCACTCCTCGTTGTCGGTCGCAACGTACTCCAGGCGGCCCGTAGCGAAGGTGTACCAGCCGACCTCGCCAGCCCGACCGTTACCGAGCATCGTCACCGCCCCGCCGTCCGGCCGCACGTCAAAGGCGCCATGTTCGAATGCCGCTGTCGGTGCGGTCGCCTCGGCCGAGCGAGTCAGCATGGGCACAATCGTCGCTCGCGCTTCCGGCCGGATACTGAACAACGTGGGTCCCTTCGGACTCTCGGCCATGGCCATGGGCAACACGAGGTTGATGGCCGAAAACAGGATCTCGCCGTCGTCGAGACACACGATCCGCGTCTGCGGAAAGTAGATGATGCCCACCAACTGCTCGGGCTCCCCCACCCGCACGCGTCCATTTTCGTCCGCAATGCTCCGCCGCTCGATCGATCCCAATACGAGGTTCCCACCTTGCGGCACGGGCTTGGTCGTCGCGTACACCAGGCTGCGACTGTCGGCGGTGAAGTCGCTGCCCGCGGCGGCGAACGATTCGACGACCTGGGGCTGGGCTCCCTCCTGCAGGGCAAGCACCATCAACGTGCCGCCCGCATCGGATATCGTGCCGCCCGTCTTCGACGAGCGGTCTTCCGCCACACGTACGTTTCGCAGCACATAAGCGATCTTCGACCCGTCCGGCGACACGTGCAGCGAATCGGTTGCGATGTCGTCGAGCGTCTCGACCAACACGCGGCCCGGCCGAAGCGTCTCGTCCACCTCGCACAACCGCAGTTGTCCCAGCGGCAGACCGAGCTTTGAAAACTGCTCCCAGGCATCACCCAGCTTGCGTTGCAACTCCTCGGGATGCTGCTCGCGTATGTACACCCACAGTTGGATGATTTCCCGGTCTGAAACGTCCGTGTTCAACTCGGGTCGCCAACCCTCCCACGAACCTTCGTGAGCCAGCACCTGCCGGCGGAACGGCTCGGCAAGTTCCATGATCCGGGCGCGCTGGTCGGACGACAGATACGGCTGGATCTCAGCCCAGGTCATGAGCGACTTCGGTTGGACGCCAACCAGTCGCTTCGAGTCGGCGAACCAAGCCACCTGTACGAAACTGGCGGGAGCGGGCGCGGAGAGTTTGCCGTCGAACGAGGCCACGTACGTTTGATCGCGGCCGACGATCACCGCCTGTTGCCCGTCGGGCGACCAATACACGGTCTTGGAAATGCATTGAGGGCCAGCGGCCGCCAACGCCGCCACGCACAACGCACCCAATAGCCTGCCCGAGATGACTCGCCGTACCTGCATCACTGTTCTCTCCCGAATCCACATGGCGGAGCATTCAACCGAGTGTCATCGAATCTTGTCAGCGGCCTCGCGCTTCATGTCGGTCGGTAGTATCGCGGCCACTGCACTTGGATACTGGGGCTCGACTGGTTCGGCGTCGGCAGACGTTCTTGCTCCTGCTCTCGCTTCTGCAGCAGTCGCTCCACCGACCAGAAGCCGGCATCGTTATCGTTCGAATCAGAGCGTGCGAACTGCGTGGGTTTGGGCTCCGTCGCGTTGGCAAAATCGCTCTCATGTGTATCAGATGTCTGCACGATCTCGACTGCAGACGGGCCGGGCACGGGAGCCGATGCGACAGGGACGGTGATTCGCCCGAGCCCCAAGCCGATGGTCAGGCAGGCCGCCAGTCCTCCCGCGTACGTGAACTGCCGCACGCGCCGGCGCCATCGTTCGATCTGTTGAAACCCCGCCACCGGGAACGCGGGCATGGACGACGGCTGCTTCTCCGCCAACGCCGCCCGAGCCAGACGGACCGTCCGCTCGATCTCGTCAGCCGTCGCTGCCGCTTCCGGAGCCAGCCGCTGATACGCATCGAGCAGCTGCTCGACGTCGGCCGACAGCGCGCCCATGGCCCGATCCATCGCCAATCGCTCCAGCACGTCACGTTGCATGTGCATCCTCGTCTTTCGCGAGTTCATCCCGCAGTTGCCGCACCGCGTGGTGCAGCCGCGACCGGACCGTGCCGACCGGGATCGACAGCACGGCGGCAATCTCCTCGTAGCTCAACTCATGCCGCAGCCTCAGTTCCAGCGTTTCGCGCAATTTGTCGGGAAGCTTGTCGATGGCCTGCGCCATCCGCTCGAGCCGCGGATCGGCTCCGGCCACCTCGGCGGCGGGAACATCCTCCGCGAGGGCGGCCACCGGCCGGCGCCGCCGTAGCGCTGAGATGCCCACGTTGCGAGCGATGGTGAACAGCCAGGCCCGCGGCGAGACCACTTCGTCCAGCCGATCGACGCCCCGCAAGGCCTGGACGAACGTCTCCTGCAAGAGGTCCTCGGCCAGCTCGCGGCGCCCTGCCAACCGGCGCAGGTAGACCAACAGCGCCGGCCCGTACGCCTGGTAGAGTCCTTCCACTTGTCTGACCGCCTCGCTCATGAAGCCGCCATCCGCACCCGCGCCCCCGCTGCCGGATCACCCGCCGCCGCACGACCTCTCTCGCCCCGGCCCGATGGCCGGCCCACCCTGCCCTTCGCTTTACCCTACACGTCGCCCCGCCCCCAAGGAAAGTTCAACCGTACTTGAGGCCATCCGCCGGCCCCGCCTGCGATCCTCCGGACGCTCGTGTATCTACAAAACGGATCGCACTACTTTGCATAAATTCTTGCATTAGAATATCTTACGAATGCACGAGAACATCCTCGCCGGCTTCGGCCCCGTGCTGGGTGGAGCGGGGCAAATTCGGCGCCGACGCCGGCCGAATGCAACCGGGAAGGCGGGGCCGGAGTATAAGACCGGGGCAAACTACGCTCGCGCTGCGCTGACGGGGAAGGTCCTCGCCGGCGGTGACGCCGTCAGGGACGGAGTTCGAAAAACCGTGGCCTGTGAAACAACGGGAAACCGACCTGTGAGTATTGGTGACATTCTTCTGGAGCGGGGCAAGATCACGCTGGACCAGCTCGACACCGCCCTGGCTGCCCGCAAGACGCCTTACGACCGCTTGGACAAGATCCTGGTTCAGATGGGCTTCGTCGGCGAGCGCGACGTGCTGGAGATCCTCGGCGAGCAGATGAGCATCGAGGTCATCGATCTGAGCCAGACCGACCTCGATCCCGAAGTCCTCAAGGAAGTGCCGGCCCGCCTCGTGCACAAGCGGGGCATCATCCCCATCGAGCGCACCAACAACACGCTGAAGGTGGCCACCGCCGACCCCTACTCGGCCATCGCCGCCTTCGACGAACTGCGGATGGTCACCGACCTGAAGGTCGAGCCCGTCCTGGCCAGCGAGACCGAGATCCAGCGGCTGATCCGCCAGCACTTCGGCGTCGGCGGCTCGACCGTGGACGAGATGACCGAGGCCGAGGAAGGCAGCGGCACCGCCGATCAACTCGAACTGCTCAGTGACTCGGTGGACGAGACCGGCGACCTCATCGAGATGGCCCAGGAGGCCACCGTCGTCAAGCTGGTCAACGACATTCTGGCCGAGGCTCTTCGCGACAAGGCCAGCGATATCCACATCGAGCCCTACGAGCACGACTTCAAGATCCGCTACCGCATCGACGGCGTGCTACAGAACACGCCCGTGCCGCCGCAGATGAAGCGCTACCAGGCGGCCATCGTCAGCCGCATCAAGATCATGAGCAACCTGAACATCGCCGAGAAGCGGTTGCCGCAGGACGGCGGGTTCAAGGCGCGAATCCACGGGCGCGAGGTCGACTTCCGTGTGTCTGTGGTTCCGACGGGCCACGGCGAAGCGGTCGTGCTTCGTATCCTGGACCGTCAGTCGATCAACCTGTCGCTGCAGCAGTTGGGTATGAGCCCCGAACTGCTCGAGAATTTCGAGTCGTTGATCACGCGGCCGCACGGCATCATCCTGGTCACCGGCCCGACCGGTAGCGGTAAGACGACCACGCTCTATGCCGCGCTGCACACCATCGTCTCCGACGAGATCAAGATTCTGACCATCGAAGACCCCATCGAGTACTACCTCGAGGGCATCAACCAGGTGCAGACCCGCGAGAAGATCGGTCTGACGTTCGCGCGGGCCTTGCGTGCGTTCCTGCGTCACGACCCCGACGTCATTCTGGTCGGCGAAATTCGCGACCGCGAAACGGCGGAAGTCGCCATCAACGCGTCGCTCACCGGTCACCTCGTGTTCAGTACGCTTCACACCAACGACTCGTCGGGTGCCGCCACGCGTCTGCTCGACATGGGCGTCGAGCCGTTCCTCGTGTCGAGCTCGGTTGAGGGGGTCCTTGCCCAACGTCTGGTCCGCAAGATCTGCCCGCATTGCAAAGAAGCGTACGTGCCCGACCGGGCCGCCCTGCCCGCGGACTTCGAGATCAAGCCGGGGCAAGAGCTCTATCGCGGCCGCGGCTGTCGTGAGTGCCGTCACATCGGCTACAAAGGTCGGCTCGGCATCTACGAACTGCTCCTGATGAACGACGAAATTCGCGAACTGGTCATCCAGCGTGCCTCGGCCGGCGCGATCCAGAAGGCCGCCCGTCGCAACGGCCTGCGTCTTCTGCGCGAGGACGGGTGGGACAAGGTCCGCGCCGGCGTCACCACCCCCGAAGAGGTTCTCCGCGTGACGAAGGCGTAGTAAGAAAGGCTTGAGTCCCGAGGCTTGAGGTAACCGAATAAGAAAATGGGCCGTGACGCCGAACGTGGCGACACGGCCCATTTTTTGTTTGGTTGCTGTGACCCGGACGCGGTTCGCACCGCGAGCGGCCGATGGCGTCGGTCAGAAGCTCATGGTCATCAGGAACTCGGCGTTGGTGCGGACCTTGCTCAAGCGGTTCCGCAGCAACTCCACCGCCTCCACCGGATTCATGTCGCTCAGCACGCGGCGGAGCTTGTACATGAGCTCCAGTTCCTCGCGGGCCAGCAGGAGTTCTTCCTTGCGGGTGCCGCTGGCGTTGATGTCGATGGCCGGCCAGGTGCGGCGATCGACGAGGCGACGATCAAGGTGCAGTTCGGCATTGCCAGTGCCCTTGAACTCCTCGAAGATGACCTCGTCCATCTTGCTGCCCGTATCGACCAGCGCCGTGCCGATGATCGTCAGCGAGCCACCCTCTTCGATGTTGCGAGCGGCGCCGAAGAAGCGCTTGGGCTTCTGCAGCGCGTTGGCGTCCACACCACCGGTCAGGATCTTGCCCGAGTGCGGCACTTCGGTGTTGTACGCCCGGGCCAGACGCGTGATCGAGTCGAGCAGGATCACCACGTCACGGCCGTACTCGACCATGCGCTTGGCCTTCTCGATCACCATCTCAGCGACCTGCACGTGCCGGCTCGCCGGCTCGTCGAACGTCGAGGAGATGACTTCGGCCGTGGTCGCCCGCTGCATTTCGGTCACTTCTTCCGGACGCTCGTCGATCAGCAGAATGATCACGTAGGCGTTCGGTTCGTTCTTCGAGATGGCGTTGGCCATCTTCTGCAGCAACACCGTCTTACCCGTGCGCGGCGGAGCCACGATCAACATACGCTGGCCTTTGCCGATGGGCGTGACCAGGTCCACGATCCGCATGTTCATCTCGTCGGGCGTGGTCTCGAGCCGCAGTCGACCATCCACGCCGAGCGTGGCCGTGCTGGGATCCTTGGGACCGGGGTGCAGCGGCGTGAGATCCTCGAAGTTGGTCTTCTCGGTCACCCGCTCGGGATCCTCGAAGTTGATCGCCTCGACGCGAAGCAGCGCGAAGTAGCGCTCGGACTCCTTGGGCGGACGAATCTGACCGGCCACGATGTGGCCCGTCCGCAAACCGAACCGCCGGATCTGCGACGGGCTGACGTAGATGTCATCCGGGCACGGCAGGTAGTTGTACTCGGGGTTCCGCAGGAAGCCGAAACCGTCGGGCAGAATCTCGAGCACGCCTTCGCCGTACATCAGGCCGTTCTGACGAATCCGCTCCTTGAGGATGCGGAAGATCAGCTCCGACTTGGTCAGGCCCGTGTACTCCATGAGCCCTTCCTGACGGGCGATCGCGTGCAGTTCTTCCACGCTCAGTTTCTGGAGGTCTTTGATGTGCAGGTCGCCCCGCTTGACTTCCTCGTACTTGGCGTGGGTTTCCGCGTCAATCTCGCTGGCCGAAACCGGTGTAGGGTTCATCTCGGGCTCGGGCAGATCGTTCTCGATCTCAACGGGTGCTTCGTCCTGAACTTCTTGGACCTCGGCAGGCTTGCTCGTGGTGGTGCTCTTGCGACGCCCGCGCACTGTTGACTGACTCTTGTTCGGTTTTTCGCTGGCTTTCGCCATCTGCGATTCCTCCTAGCGGAATAAAAAGGATGCTTCCCTGCACCGGGATCCCCAGCGGGGGATTGCACTGGTTGGCAGTTACGGAACTCTCTCCAGGATTGATTCCCGGCGATCCTCCGCGACAAAAACCTTCATGAAAAACGCCGGACGGAACAAGGCGGCTGGGATTACCCGCAAGAGGTTTCTGCAGCGGAGAGTATTCGGAAAAAGATGCTTTCCACCTCGCGGCGGACGGCATCCATGTCGGAGTTGTTCTCTACTATATAGTCGGCACGCTGTCGTTTGAAGTCAAGCGGTTTCTGCATTTTCTCGAACCGCTCCAAGTCCTCCTCGGTCCAGTTCCGCGTCTGTCGCACCCGGGCGAGCCGCGTGGCCGGATCCGCTTCCACAAAGATGATGTAGTCACACGCATCAGCGAGCCCCGCCTCGAACAGAAGCGGAGAATCCCACACGATGGCCCGGATACGACTGTCCGCCTGGAACTCCGCCATCATCTGCCGGCGCCGTGCGTCAATGCGCGGATGCGTCAGGTTTTCCAGCCGCCGTCGAGCCGCCTCGTCGCCGCGCACTATCTCACGCAGAACGGCACGGTTTGCCCGGCCCTGGGAGTCGACCACACGATCGCCCCACCACTCCCGCAACTGAGCCAGTACTTCAGGTGAGTCGAGTTCGGTGTGGTTGAGCCGGTCCGACGATATTACGCCGGCGCCCAGCGACTCCAAAATCGAGGCAACGGTGCTCTTACCTGAGCCGATGCCCCCGGCCACGCCAATGATGGGCTTGTTGGTTCTCATCCGCCACCGCCTCGCCGGCCCCTGCGGTAGACGCCAACCAGCTTCGGCTGCCGGGAAACCATACAGGCCTCAACGTCCCGCCCCCCGGTGCTGCGACAATCGCCCGATCGCCGCCAAAGCCGCGACCGTTCCCCTCGCCCGAGCTGCATCAAGATCATAGACGGCTCGTGCCCATCGGCCTTGGCGGCCAATGATCGCGGCTCGAGCGTCACCTTGGGTCGGTCGAATTCCCCTCCGCGGCACGTGCCCGAAGACCGAACGGAGCCCGCCGCAACCTGTACGTGCGGCCGATCCGTGGTGGAATTCAACTCAACGATCCAGGAATCGCAGGCCGGCGAGTACTGGAAATGACGTCTGGAGTCAGCGTGAACGGGAATGCCTGAGCTAGCCAATCATCCTCAGGGCCCCGCTTTCGCTCACAGCGCCCCAAAACATCAAGGCCACCGAAGTATAACACGGCACAAATGGCTTGTCACGTCCCCTCGTCGACAAATCTACCCCATTCCCCGGGTGCGTATCCCCGCCCGCCGACCTGCCCCGCCAACCAGGCCCCACAAGATATTATCGGACATGACATTACAGAAATATCGACTCAGAAGGGATGGGACGAAACCAGCTCGATCCAATTGGCCCCCGGGTCCAGGAGACCGATCCGCCGGTCGAAAAAAAACCATCCCCGGCTCCACTCGAACTCTATCCGCCGCTCGGTGAGAGCCTCCGCGTACGGGGTCAACGACCCTTCCACCTGCAGCAGGGCCTGCCGCCGCATCGGCTTCTCCTCGGGCGTCTCCACCAATTCGATGATCAATCGCGGGCCCGATCGCGGCTGGCCGCGAAACCGCAGGCACGTCTCGTCGTCGCCGCCGGCCAGGACCTCCAGCCCCAACACGTCGGCGTACAACTCGCACAAAGCCTCACGGACACTGCGAGGCGCCGTCATGTGCACATCGTTGATCGCCAGCAATCTCGGAGGGTTCCGCTCGCCGGTCGCCGAGCTGTTCATCTCACCGACCACCTCCGAAACCAGACCATCATCGTCAGCATGGCAAATCCTGTGGTCAGGGCCAGCGATTCAATCCCCAGTCCGCCGCACGGGAACACGCGAGCCACAGGCAGACCTGGTGCCGACAACACCCGCACCTGTGTTCCTTCTCCGGCCTGCAACGGCTTGGCCGGCGGCGGCACCACTCCCGCCGTTTTCGCCAACAATTCGTCTTCGGTGATCGACGAACGCACGGCATCGCCGATCGAGTTTACGAACCGGTCTAGCGGCACGCCCAGCACGACGCCCACACCCGTGAAAGGCTGGTTCTCGACGCGGCATTCGACTTCGGCTTCGAGCGTGAATGTCTCCCCCACCATCGCGTTGTACGTGTAAGGAATCGACATGGCCGGTAGCGCGACGAGGTACACGTCGCCCAGCGGCGAAACGGATCCCAGCGTGTCGAGCAGCACGACGTTGTCCGTGCCGAGATCGCCTTCCGCGACCAGAAGAGGGCTTCCATCGCTGTTTTGCGACAATCTCAGCGACGCCTGCATCACCGCCTGCCGCTCCTGGCCGGACCGCGTCTGGTATACCTCCACTCGCAGCTGGGCACCGGTCGGCCCCGCGGCCGGAACCAGGTCGCCCCAGATGATCAGAAAGCCGTCGAGGAAGAAGTGGCTGGTAACCTCCAGTTCGGCTCCGTCCACGACGCCGATCTCCTCGGCCGTGAATACGATCTCGCGCGTCTCGACCGCCGCACCGGTCGCTTCGTAGCGCGTGACCGGGTCGAAGCTGTAAGCGACCAACTCCAGGCCGAACTCGCGTGGGTTCGGCGCGTCGCTCAGCGTCGGATCGCTGAACGTGGTAATCGTCGTGGCTGAGCTGAAAACCGTCGCCTCGGAGTCGACCAGGCTCAGCCGAGCATCGGCGATCAGCGGCAGGTTCGATGTCGTCTCGTTCAGGCTCTCGATAGCCTGGTCCGAGTTCACCACACCATCACCCACGAACTGCCGAACATTGGATTCCGCCCGTGCGTCGATGGTCTGCACGATCGCCCGAGCCGTGCCGCCGCACAGGCAGAAGCACAAGGCCGCCCTCGCCGCCACGCCGTGAACGTGCCGCATGTTCGCTCCTCGCATTCGCGATTGTTGGGGGGAATTGCCCCTGGCCGTCCATCCATTGAAAGACAGATCCCGGGGATTGTAAAGCCGAAACCGGCGCCGGCCACGTCGCAACGTATTGTTTGCCAACGGTGAGATCGACGCCATCCGAGTCGATCCGCCGCTCTGTTCCGAGCCGTTTGACATCGGCGGGGCCTGATCGGTACGCTGGGTTCGTGACGGCTATCTTCTCGCCAGATGGACGCGCGGGGGCTCGCTTGGACTGCTCAGCCCTGAAAAAAACCATTTACGCAATTCCGGGCATGCTGCTGGCGTGCCTGACGCTGGCCGCCTCGTCCGGCTGTGACCCCACCGGTGAACTGCGCTGGCCGTTCGCCACGGACAGCCCCGCGCCACAGACGCAGCCGGCGACAGACCCCACACCTGCGGCCCGCACGAGCATTCCGTCGGCCACGCCACCTGCCGCCGACGCCCCCCGGCCCAACCGGCCCGCCATCGTCGTCACCACGTTCACGTTCGACATCCTGCGGGTCCGCGTGCCGCAGGGGCTGTTCAGCGAGTCGGGCAAGGTCTGGAACCACCTGGAAAGCGACTTTCTGCCTGCCGATACGGCCAAGCTCCTGCATCGCAACGGCATTCGGGTCGGCCGGGCCAACGCGGAATCCTGGCCGGCGTTGCGGGCCATCTTGGAGACGGAACCGCGGGCTGAGACCGCCCAATCCAAGCTCACCATGAGCAACGGCCTGCCGCTACTGCTCGAGCTGGACCGCCACCCCAAGGACCAGATTCTGTTCCTCTATCGCCGCGACGGCACGCTGGCCGGTGCGCCGTGGCGAAGCAGCACCAACGTGCTGCGGATCGAGTATGGCATTCCGCCCACGCAGCCGGATGCCATTCTGGTGGAGGTCGCGCCCGAGTTGCGGCTGGATTCGCCCGCCGCTCATACCCTGCGGGGTATCGAGCATTGGGATCCCACGGCGATCCCCGAGCGCAGCCGGGTCATTCGCGATTTGGCGTTTCGAGCGACACTGGAGGCCGGGCAATTCCTGGCCATCGGTCCCAGTTCGGCGACCCGCGACCTACCCTATATCATGGGGGCGCTGCTCTTGTGTGAGGAACAGGGAGGCGAGAAGTTCGAATCCATGTACTTCATCACGCCCACGGTGTCGCGCACGGGTGATTGACCTTCGGCGGCGGAACCGCTCGAGGGCTTCGGTTTCGGCGGCGTTTGCCGTATCCTGATAATGGTGGATGCGTCTGCTTGCCGAGATTATTGCCAGGGATTTGCCGCACCGCCCAAAGTTGAACTGCTTTTTATGTCCGCAGAACTGCCGCAGGGATATTTCGAGACTATGAGCCGCAGTGCCGGCCTCGGCATTGTGGCCACCGACGAGCATCTGGTCGTTCGCTTCTACAACCCTGCCGCCGAGGAACTGCTGGGCCGCCCGAGCGCTGAGGTCATCGGGCATCATCTCCTCGGCATCGTCCCGCCGGAACGCACGGAGCTCGCCCAGCGACTGCTCGAACGTATTCTGCAATCCGGCGAAGGCACAGATTTCCAGATGCGTTATTCGCGTCCCAGCGGTCAGGCCATGCAACTGGCCATTACCGTCTCGCCGGTGGTCGAGGAGGGACGATCGCTCGGCATGGCCTTGTACCTGCGGGACATCTCGCGACAGATCGCGTTACTCCGGGACGTCGCCCAGGCTCAGAAGATGGCGGCGCTCGAGTCGGTGGCCGGAGCCGTCGCTCATCATTTCAACAATATTCTCGGCGGGGCCATCACCACCGCCGATTTCGCCCTGGCCAGCGACGATCCCGAACTGCACAAGCGCACGCTGGGCATCACCGTGACCGTGCTCTCGCGAGCCAATGATCTGACGCACGGCCTTCTGGCGTTCGCCGAAGGTGAGCATACCGATACGCTCCTGGTGGATATTCGTCAGACGCTGGATCGCTACATTGCCGGCCTCACGTCCACGTTGGAGGCTCGCGGCATTCACCTGGAAACCGACATTCAGCCCGTGAATGCCGCCGCCCCGCCCAAGGGCATCACGCAGGTGCTCGACCGTCTGACGGCCAACGCCATCGAGGCCATGGCCAGCGGCGGGACGCTGTCGATTCAGCTTGCGCCCGCCCCCGATGACGAAGTCATTCTGCGCATTTCCGACACCGGCCCCGGCATTTCCGAGCATCTCCTGCCCCGCATTTTCGAGCCGTTCTTCACGACCAAGCAGCCGGATCGCTATCGCTCGACCGAGCACCCCGGACTGGGCTTGGCCGTGGTCTACGGCATCGTCAAGGACCTGGGTGGAACCATCAGCGTCACGAGTGCGCCCGACACCGGGACGACTTTCGCCGTCCGGCTTCCCGCCAAGCCCCCAATCGCCACGGGTTAGGGGTATGCCGGACATGCGTCCCGCCGCCCCCGCCGCAAACTCAAGTTCCGTTGCAGAATATGTTTGAATTAACCCGTCTCAGACGGTATATTTCATTGGGTTCAAGCCTGACGTTCGTTGGCCGTTTCGACGGATGGCGCAACCGCTGGAACGGCCTTAGGGAAAGACAGGGAAGGGTTCTCTTCATCACCTTAGCACGTTTCAACACTGCGAAGAGAGATCCCACGCGACATTGCGGCGTGGATCGCTGCAGCCCTTCGAAATCGCCAACCGATAAGACAATCGACCGAGACCGTTCGAGGACGGTCGGATGTTGTCGGTCGTCCGGCAAGGCGATGGGCCGCCCGGCAATCCAGGCCCGAGCAACTCCCGAACCGACGGATAGTTGACCGACGGAGCCCTGCGCATCCGGGTTGGGCAAGGAAGCCCAGATCGAACCTCGCGGATCATAACGGAAACGGAAGAGGTGCATAGTGCTGAAATCAATGAATCCCAGGCGTTTTCGGTATGTGGTTGGCCTCGCCCTCCTGGGCGGCTTGGGGATTCAGATCCAGCAAGCCCTCCAGGATTCGGCCGATGAAGCGCCCTCCGTCGTAGTGGTCAATCCGGCCAAGCTCACCGGCAACGCCGCGATCGCCGCTCCCGCTCCGCCTGCCGCGAATCGGATGGAGACCCTCGAAGAGCGGGCCGCCCGTGACCCCATCGGTTTCATCGAATTCTGCATCGACCGCTACGACCAGAGCGTGCGCGACTACAAGTGCATCTTCACCAAGCAGGAACTCATCGCCGGCAAGCTCAGCGCCGAGCAGGTGATGAGGGCCTTCTTCCGCGAGAAGCCCTTCAGCGTCCGGCTGGAATGGATCAAGAACGAGGACAAGTGTGCACGGGTGCTGTACGTCGCAGATCGCTGGATCGAGAAAGGCAAACAACTCGCGGTCGTCGAGCCGGGCAAGATCGCCCGGCTGTTCATCCCCTACGTCATGATGGAGATCGACGGCCGCGACGCACAGAAGAGCTCGCGCCGGACCATCAACCAGTTCGGGTTCCGCAATTCGCTCTCGCTCATTCTCAAGTACTGCAAGCTCGCCCAGGAAAAGGGCCTGCTCCACTTCGAATACGTGGGCCAGGGCGAGGTGGACGGCCGCGCGACGCTGGTGTTCGAGCGGCGGCTGCCCTACGTCGAGGGCGACCCCACGTGGCCCGACCGCGTTCTCGTCGTGCACATCGACAAGGAGCACCTGCTCCCATCGTTGTGCATCGCCTATGCCGACGACGAGAAGACGCAACTGCTCGGCAAGTACATGATGACCGACCTGCAGCTCAACGCGAACCTGCCCGACGCGGTCTTCACCAAGGAAGGCATGGGCCTGTAATCGTCGTCCGCATCGCCGGTTTTCACCCGCCACGCCGTCCGAAGCGTGGCAATCTTTTGCGCCGGCAGTATGATACACGCATGCTTCAGCGTTCGAACCCCAGCGAGGCGTGGGATTTCTGCCGCCACATCCTCGTGGACGTATCGCGATCCTTCGCCATCATCATCCCCGAGTGTCCCCCGCCCATCGATCGCGCGTTGTGCGTGGCTTACCTTCTTTGCCGCATTGCCGACACCATCGAGGACGAACCCGACCTCGACGAATCGCGGCGGCTCGAACTGTTCGACGCCTTCCTGCGGGCTCTCAATGATCCCGGCGACGAGCACGCCCTGAGCGAGTTCCTGAATCGCTGGCCCGCCATGGAGTTCAGCGAGAGCGGCTACGGCGAGCTGGTCCGGGGGACAGCCCACGTACTGACCGTCTATTGCGAGTTGCCGCACGAAGTCCGCGAGCCCATCCGGATCTGCGTGCATGAGATGGTGGCCGGCATGCGAGCGATCGCGCCCGTCGAGACGCGCGACGGAATCAGCTTCTTCTGCCGCGATCTGTCCGACTTGGACCGGTACTGCCACATTGTGGCCGGCACGGTGGGCGTCATGTCCACCGCCCTGTTCGAGTGGAAGCTCGCGGGCAGCGGCTTTGAGGCTTCTCCCGAATGGCGTGAAAAAGGCCGGCGGCTGGGGCTGGGCCTGCAGATGACTAACATCATCAAGGATTGCCGCGTCGACGCCGAACGTCGCGTCAGCTTCATCCCGTCGGCATACGTCACGCTAAACGAGGGCCGATTCGAACTGACCGGCCCCGGCCGCCGGGAAATCTTCACCCGCGCCGTCGAGCATCTGGACGCCGGCCTCGAGTACACGCTAACCATTCCGCGGGAGAACACCGGCATTCGACGCTTCCTGCTGGGTTCACTGCTCCCGGCTATCGCCACGCTGCAAGTGGCCGCTTCCGGCACAGAGCATCATCCCAAGATCGATCGCGACAAGATGATGCACATCATCGAACTGATCGCAGCCGAGCAAGTGACGGACGAAGCCATTCGCACGTGGTACGCCGAACACCGCGCGAGCGTCCTCGACTTGGTATAGAGCTATGAGCTGTGAGCCATGGGCTCTGAGCAAAGGGCGGTGTTTATCCAAGAAGATAATTTCGGTGAGGCGATCCGTGGGTTTACACACGCGGCTATCGACTTTCGCCCCTTCGGGGCGGAATCGAGTCCTGGCTCATGGCTCACCGCTCATAGCTCATAGCTTCAGAGGACACCATGAGAATATCGCGTAGAAGTTTGCTGGCAGCAGGCGGTGCCTGGGCCGCCGGTGCGACTTGGCAGCGGATCGCCCAGGCAGGCCAGGTCGGCGGAACCATCCAGGAGTTCGAGCGCGATCTATGGGCCGCCCGGCGAGAGAAATACCATCATCCGAAGATCGATATTGTCGGCCGAGGCTTTCGGCCCGTCGGCGGCGCGGTGGCCGACTTCGGTCTGGCTGAGCACGACGGACGCGTGCATTTCTTCTACATCGAACGGCGGCTACAGGAAGGTACGCCCTTCTATCCCGGCCACGAAATCTACTTCGGCCACGCATCGACGGCCAATCTGTTCGACTGGGAAGTGCACGAGCCGGTCATGCTCATACGGCCCGGCACGTGGGAGGGCGCACACGTGTGGGCGCCCTGCATCGTCCGCCGAGGCGGCGAGTTCATCATGGCCTATACCGGCGTGAACCGGCACATGTCGCAGGACATCGGCCTGGCCTCCAGCCGCGATCTGTTCGAGTGGACACGCTGGGAGTCCAACCCCATCTCGCCTTGCCGCAACAGCGACTGGGCCGACTGGCGTGAAGACCGTATCTCCTCCTGCCGCGATCCCCACCTGTTTGAGCACGACGGGCAATGGTGGCTGAGCTACACCGCCAACACCAAGGAAGGTGCGTCCTGTGTGGCCCTGGCCCGCACGCGCGATTTCAAGACCTGGCACGATTGCGGCCCCATCTGCATCGGGCCGGCCGACGGCTACGAGATGCGCGTGGACGGCGGCCATCCGCAGGGCAGCCTCGAGTCCGCCCACATCTTGCGCCGTCGCGGCCGTTGGCACATGCTGGTCAAGGCCAAGGTTCGCGACGCCGACCAGGCCAATTGGATCATCACCAGCGACCGGCACGACCGGTTCGACTTCGCCGCCCGCCGCGAATTCTGGCCCGAGGGCTTCGGCATCGAGGTCGTCCGCGACCGCGGCGACCGCACGCTCCTGGCCACGTTCTTCGACGGACACATCCGCTTCGGCACGGTCGATTGGCGAGCGGATACCCCCACCGCGCGGTTGATCGCCAGTGCCGACGAACTCCGCGAGTGGCAATGAGGGGCGGGCTGGCGCCCGCCCAGCTGTGAGCTATGGGTGTGAGCTATGGACATGACGTTCCAAGCTCATGGCTCATGGCTGACAGCTGAGAGCTGATGGCTACCGCAGGGCTACGATTAACACGATCACGGCCAGGATGATGCGGTACACGGCGAACGGCGTGAACTTGTGCGTCTGGATGTAGCGCATGAACGCCGCCACGACGATCAGGGCTACCACGAAGGAGACGGCAAACCCCAGACCGAGCAGCGCGAACTGGTCGCTGGCCAACTCGTGGCGGTGCTTGAGAAGCGAGTAGCCACCTGCCGCAAACATAGTGGGAATGGACAGGAAGAACGAGAACTCCGCCGCCGCGGCCGGGGTCAACCCCACCGCCAGGGCGCCCATAATGGTCGCCGCCGATCGCGACGTGCCGGGAATCAGGGCCAGGCACTGGGCGACGCCGATCACCAGCGCGATCTGGAGCGGCACGGCCGCCACCGTGTGGTACTTCGGCGTGCGCACCACCCGCTCGATGAGGATGATCAACACGCCGCCGACGAGCAGCGCTCCCGCCACCACCAATGGCGTCTTGAGGTTCTCGGTGATCCAGTCGCCGAACAGCTTGCCGATGATGGCCGCCGGCAGGAATGCCACGAACAGCTTGACCAGGATGTGCTCGTGCCACACCCGGGCGGTGGAATGGAAGGTCAATCGCCACAAGGGCCGCCAGAAGTACAGGACGACGGCGAGGATGGCTCCGGTCTGGATGAAGATATCGAAGAGTTCTTTCCAGAACTGAATCCGACTCGATTCCATCCTCCCGTCGCGAATGCCCAGCAGCGGCTCGACCAGAATCATGTGGCCGGTGCTGGAAACGGGCAGGAATTCGGTCAGCCCTTCGACGATGCCCAGAATGATCGAACGCCAAAAATCGGTCATGAACGATACTCTCGAAGAAGCTGTCAGCTATCAGCTGTCAGCCATGCGTATCAACCGCGTCACGGAGGCCTCAACTCTCAAGCCTCAGGTCTCAGGTCTCAAGCCTCAGGCCCCCTCAAAGTCGCCACGTCAACTGAAACTCGATCTCCTCCTGCGACTCGCCGCGTTCGTGTTCGATATTGATAGTGGCATGGGCGGGAATGAGGATGCGTTCGCCGGCAATCTGGATTCGAAAAGGCTTGCCCTGCTCGATGGCGTCGGCCAGCCGGCGGAGCTTGGCCACCAACTGGCGGGCCGGGTAGTTCTTTTCGATATCGCGTTTGCGCCGTTTGGAGGTTTTCTTCATGGGCAAAGCATACTCGCGACCGCGTGCCCTGCCAACCGCACGAATCCGGCCTGGACATCAGCGAAACACTCGCCAGTTCGGAATGGCGGGTCGCTTCAGTTCATGACGAACACGCACCGGAAGAGGATCTGTCCCACAATATTCGCGTAGACACCTGCCCCCAGATCGTCCATGAGAATGCCCCACCCGGCCGGCAGCCTCTCCAGTTGACGGGCGGGCGGAGGCTTGAGCACGTCGAACACGCGGAACAGAAAGAACTGTGTCGCGAAGATGGCGGCGACGGAAAGGAACTGTTCATGCAGCAAGGGCAGCGGCAGGCCGACCAATGCCATCCACTGACCGGCAAATTCGTCGAGCACCACGTGCCCGGGGTCGCCTTGCTTGCGGGCTCTCGCGGCGTAGTAGCCCACGGCCCATGGCCCCCAGACCACGCAGCCTGCGCTCGCCAGCAGGACAAGCGCCGCCCAGGCGACGTCGATCGGCACCGCTGCGCCCCGGGACTCTGCCGCCGCGCCGCCGAAGACCATCGGCCAGACCGCCCAGATGACCAGGCTTACGAGGATGGCCCCTGCCGAGCCGAACGTACCCGACGCCACCGGCGCATATCCCAAGCCGAAGCCGCTCATCATCAGCCAGGCGAGCGTGGACTTGCGAGGTGGAACGGGTTCCGTCGGTGAGGCGGAGGATTCAGTCATGGCCAACAGTTAACCCGGCGCAGCCGAATTGTGCAAATCCCCGGCGAGGGCGGGGCTTGACCCCACCGTCTCTTTTTCTGTGCGGGTGATTTCCTTGAGTGTGGAAGCAAGACGAAACAGTTGGTTCCCGCCCCGCTCAGACGCCCGTCGCCCCCTTGGGTGCCACCGACATCTGCGACAACACACCTCGGGCCGCGTGGAGGTAAGGAATGGCGGACAGGAACGTGACGATCACGGTCAGATAGACCATGAAGGGCCGCAATTGCGTGCAGATCTTCACCCACTCCGGGTGAGCCACGGTGAGGATGACCCACACGATCGTGACGGATTGCAGGGCCATCTTGGCTTTGCCGTAGGCGTTGGCGGCAAACGACTGCCCGGCCGCCTCGGTCACGCCGCGCAGGCTCGTGACCAGCAATTCGCGGCCCAGGATGACGACCACCATCCATCCGGCCACGTCGCTGAGGCGCATGCCGCGACTGCTGATGAAGCCGTCACCGGCGAGAAAAATATAAGCGCCAATGACCAGAATCTTATCGACAAACGGATCGATGACGCGTCCGAACGAGGTCACCTGGTTGTGCTTGCGGGCCAGGTAGCCATCGACGACGTCGCTGAGTGCGGCGATGACGAACAAGCCGGCCGACAAGTCGAGCAGCCAAGTCTGGGGTTGCGCAGCTCGGCCGTCGTACTGGGCCAGGCACGCGAAGAACACGACCGCCATGGCCAGACGGGCCAGCGTAATCTGATTGGGAAGGTTGATTTTCATGTGACGCGCCCGCTCCCCCTACCGCGTCGGCGGGTCGATGACTCCCACGCCACCGGCTCGAACCGGCGGAACTCACAGTACGGGCAGGATAGCATCGGTCGGACGGGCAATCAAATCGTATTCTTCGGACCGTTCGACCAGGACCCGGACAAACTCGCCGGGCCGCAGCTTCTTGGCGACCACATGGGTGACTGAATCGACTTCGGGCGCCTGGCCTGCATGCCGGCCGACGTACCGCCCCTTGCCCGCCGCCGAATCGATGAGGACGTCCAGGAATCGGCCCTTTTGCTCCGCCGCAGCCTGGAAAGCGACCTCCTGCTGAACCTCCATGATGGCATTGGCCCGGGCCTCCTTCACCTCGGCCGGCAACTGGTCTTTCATGCGGCCCGCCGGCGTGTCCGGCTCGAGCGAGTAAGGAAACACGCCCACCGCGGAAAAACGGAACGCGCGGACGAAATCCAGCAGTTCCTCGAATTCCGCCTCGGTCTCGCCCGGGAAGCCGGAAATGAACGTGGTCCGGATGGTCACGCCGGGGATGCGGTCGCGCAACTTGCCCAGAAGCTGCTCCGTCTGGGCCCGCGTCACCCGCCGGTGCATGGCCTTGAGCACGCGGTCGTTGATGTGCTGCAGCGGGATGTCGATGTACTTGACGATCCGGTCGCACTCGGCGATGGCGTCGATCATTTCGTCGGTGAACACGCTGGGATAGGCGTAGAGCAGCCGGATCCAGCGAACGCCGTCCACCCGGTTCAGCTCACGCAGCAGGCCGGCCAGCCCCGCGGCGTAGTCGATGTCCTGCCCATAGCTGGTGGTGTCCTGGCCAATGAGGTTCAGTTCGACCGCCCCGTCGCTGACCAGTTCGCGGGCCTCGGCGAGAATGGCTTGTGGCGGCTTGGAACGCATGGGACCGCGGATGGCCGGGATGGTGCAAAACGTGCACTTCTGGTTACAGCCTTCGCTCACCCGCAGGTACGCGTAATGACGCGGCGTGAGCCGCAGGCGGGCGGTGTCCGTGGCCACGTAGGGGTGGTAGTCGCCCAGGTACAGGTCAGCCGGGCGAACCGGGCGACGTTTTGCCCGAGACTGCCTGGTGTCGGCGGATTCGCCGTCGCCACCCAGCACGGCCCGGACAATGTCGTCCCGTTGATGCACGCCCACCAAGGCGTCGATGCCTGGCACGTCCTCGAGCAGCCGTGTCCCGTCCCGCTGCACGAGGCAGCCTGCCACGACCACGCGGCGACATCGGCCCTTCCGCTTGCTGGCCACCGCAGCGGCGATCTCCTCGTGCGCCTCGGCCCGCGAGGCCTCCAGGAAGCCGCACGTGTTAATGACGATCACGTCGGCCTCGGACTCGTCGCCGGTGATGATCGCGCCGCCCTCGACGAGCTGCCCCAGCATCTTTTCGGAGTCGACGAGGTTCTTGGCACAGCCCAGAGCCACAAACGCCACTTTCAGCGGTTCAGTCAAGCGGATATTCCTTTCAGGATAAGACCTTACAGTATAGCAATAGTGACGGTCCCAAGTCCAAGCAACGCCCGCCCTTCTCCTCCCGCCGCCGTCTCCGGTCCCCGTTCCCCCGCGCATCCTTCTTTCTCCCCTTCGCCGCGTCCCCGCGGCTTTGCTTTCTCCCCCTCGCCGCGTCCCGCGTCGCCGCGTCCATCTTTTCTCCCCTCTCGCTGCCCTCGAAACGGCGGCGGCTGGCCCTTAGAATGGCACGACTCGACACTATTGAAAGGGGAGACTTTCATGGCCGGCACGGCACGACTACTCATCCATCCCATCCGCGACGTGACCGTCGTCACCGTCCAGGACTCGTCCATTCTGGACAGCGTCGCAGTCGAGGCCATGGGTGAGGAACTCTACGACCTGGTGGACAACAAAGCCCGCAAGAAGCTCGTACTGGATTTCACCAAGGTGCAGTTCCTCTCGTCGTCCGCGCTGGGCGTGCTCATCACGCTTCGCAAGAAGGCGGCCGCCATCAAGGGTGACGTCGTCCTCTGCGGTCTGCGCAAGGACTTGATGAAGGTCTTCGAGATTACCAACCTGAACAAGGTGTTCACGTTCGCCCCCACCGAGGAAAAGGCGCTTGCTCACTTCGGGATCACGACGGCCGGCTGACACTCCGGAGCACTCCCCGGTGCTCCCGCCCCCGGAATGCCGCCAAGTGCGGCTTCCCCACTTCCGTTCGCTACGCTGCTGCGCTCGGAGGTTCCCCCAAATTCGTCCGCTCGGCACTGGGGCCGTTGCCTGACCGGGAACTCCGCGCCTAAGCATCATGTGAGCGTCCGATAGTTCTCGGCAAGCCGCATGTTCTCGGACTGCGATGGGAATCGCGGCTCCGCCGGGCGTTCCCGAGCTTCAAATTGATCGTGAGATCGGATTGAGAATCCGGTTTTGCGAGATAGGATCTATTAGATCACCCAGTCAGACCAAGGAAGATCAAGAAGGCGAGCAGGCACTCGCCAAGGGAGAGCCTATGCGCGCTTTGGTGGCACTCTCAATCTGGTTGGCAGCCCCGATGGTTGCCTCGGCAGTGCCGGCGGACAAGTCGTTGCGTCCCCTGCTGGATGCCATCCGCCAGGTCGAGAGCGGCGGCCGTACCGGCGAGATCATCGGCGACGGCGGCCGGTCGTTGGGCCCCTATCAGATCCAACGTCCCTATTGGCAGGACAGCAACGTGCCCGGCCGCTACGGTGACGTTCGCAACGTCGAGTATGCCGAGCGGGTCATGATCGCGTACTGGCAGCGCTACTGCCCCACCGCCCTGGCCCGCCGCGACTATCAAACGCTGGCCCGCATCCACAACGGCGGGCCGCAGGGGCATAGGAAAGCCGCCACGCTGAAGTACTGGAAGAAGGTGGAAAAGGCTCTGGCCGCCCAGGCCCACCACTCGCGCTAGTCCGACCGCCACGTTCCGGGGGGGCGGGCGTCTCGCCCGCCTGAAATCCATCGTGCCTATTAAGAGTCACACTAGCGTGCGCGCGACGGCGCAGTGGTGCAGGTCAGCTATGAGCTGTGAGCTATGAGCCAAGCCTGCATTTGCCTGACAACTGAGAACTGAGACTCGCTTGGGCCGACTCAAGCCTCAGGTCTCAGGTCCCAAGCCTCCCCCTCTACGCCGGGTCGAAGCGGCAGACGGCGTCAAAGAGGCGGGCTTTGTGATGGCGGATGACGGACTCGTCCTTGAGCATGGCCACGCGCCAGACGTCGCATTTGAACTGCCGGTCCCAGTTGCTTTCGACGCCGCGGCCCATGCCTTCGAGCACGACCAGGTCGCTGCGGGCGGCTTCGGCGTTGCAGGCCTCACTCACGTGTCCCAGGTCGATGAGCGGCGTGTCGCCGCCCGAACCCACGGCCGCGATGCGGTCGGCACGGAGGAACTCGGCCAGCACGGCGTCGCGGCCGGCAAGCGTTTTCAGGAGCGGGCCGAGCTCGGCGATGGTGATATCGTTGAGGGCCGGCCCGTCGTTGGCGGCGATCACCACCCGCATGCCCGCCCGGGCCATCTCGCGGGCGACCGGGATCACGCCGAGCACGATGTCGGAGCCGGCGTTGTCGGCGAAGATGAGTGCCTGGCGATAGCGGGCGGGCGGGCCGAGGCGTTCGATGAGTGCATCGGCCTGGTCGATGAACCACGGTCGCGGCGGCACGCGTTCGAGGACAGTCTCGAAGTCGATCTCGCCGCGTTCGTACATCTCGACCGTCTTGGGAGAACCGAGATCGAACATATTACCGGCGAAGATGCCGCGGATGAGCCGTTCCCATCGGCGGTCCGGAGCGATGGCGTCGATGCGTTCGACGACCCGGGGATACAGATCGGCCGCGATGGCGTTCTCGCGGGCTTTGATCTGCCGATAGGGGTCGGGCCAGCCGTACGCAGCCAGCCAGCGGTTGCGGAAACGCGTGAGATCGATGGTCCGCAGCGGACTGCCCGCCTCGGTCTGGCGGCGGATGCGGTCGAGATCCGCATGGTAGTCGCGCAGAAACGCCGGCCAGCGAACGTCGAAGTCGCTGTCGGCCTGTTGCGGATCGTCGCGGAGCATGGGCTCGATCCAGCCGGGAAACCGCTCGAACAGGTCGATCCAGTAATGGCGATCCCAGGGATCCTCGCCGACGTTCCATTCGGACACGCAATATTGATCGGGATCGACAAGTTGGCACAAAACAGGCATGATCAAGAATCCGAAGAATGAATATCGAAATCCGAAATCCGAATGACGAATGACCAGCTGGAAAGCCGCACCGAGATGTCTGGTTCAGAGCTCACAGCTCATAGCTCATCGCTTGTATTCGTCATTCTGATTTCGTCATTCGTCATTCGTCATTGGCCACCCCCAGCTCCTCCGGAATCGGGATGGGCTGGCCCTCCCGGTTCACGCAGGCCAGGATGGTGGAGGCTTCGCACAACAGCACGCCGTCGCGGTAAAGCTTGTACTCGTGGTCGATGCGGGCCCGGCTCTGGCGGGTGATACGCACGTGCAGCGTGAGCAGATCGTCGTACCGGGCGGGCCGGCGGAATCGGCAGTCGATCTTCACGACCACGAAAAGCACGCCCTTGGCCTCGAGATCGCGGTAACGCATGCCCGAGGCCCGCAGCAATTCGGTCCGGCCCATCTCGAAGTACTCGAAGTACTTGGAGTGGTGCAGAAAACCCATGGGATCGCATTCGGCATAGCGAACACGAATCTCCAATTGACACTCATTCACCATTCGGACAAACCCTTTCCCATCGCCACCCGCAAACTCGCTCTCGCGGGGGGCGGGCGTCTCGCCCGCCTCGGAAGCGTCAAACGTCCTCTCCCCGAAGTCGATCACACTGACAAACGGCATGCAGTGCCATCCATAAGGCGGGCGAGACGCCCGCCCCCCAAGACCGCCATCCGCCCGAGGTAACCCTACTGAGAGTCTTTCCGCCGGCCCCCAAGCCCCCAGAGGCGCCGCTGTCCGCGCGAACTCCATTCGGCGGAGACGGCACACACGCCGGTTCGGCCGCGCCCGCGCTCACTCCCACTCGCCAGCCGGCCGACAGTAATTCACATCGGGACACTCGTCGCACGTGTACTCGTGCTGCTCGCAGCGACGGACGCGGCGGACGATCAGTTGGGCGAGCATCTTGTCCAGGCCGATAGGCCCCGAGCAATGCCACCGCAGCCCCGGGTGGCGAGCGGCGGCTTGGGCGGCCATGCGGGGGATGTCCTCGCGACTGTGACGCCCCGGGGCGAGGAAGTACGGGAACACGAACACGGTGTCGGCCCCACCGGCTACCGCGGCGTCGAACGCCTGCTCGATCGTCGGCTCGGCCAAGTCCATGTGGGCGAAGTAGACGGCATCGGTGGTCAGCCGCTGCACTTGCCCGGCGAGCGACTCGAGCATCTGGTTGGCGGCGGCCAGCTTGCTGCCGTGATCGACGATGATGACTGCGCGGTTCATTTGAAAGCCGTTAGCTATGAGCTATAAGCCATGGGCCAGAAGCCATCGGCCGGACAATGGCGAGCGGCACGGCCGCTCGCCGTCTACTCCCACTCGATGGTGCTCGGGGGCTTGCTGGACACGTCGTACACGACGCGGTTGATACCCGACACCTCATTGATCACGCGCGACGAGATGCGCCCCAGCACCTCGTAGTCAATGTGGACCCAATCGGCAGTCATGAAATCGGTCGTTTCGACAAGCCGAATGGCCGCCACCTGCTGGCCCTCGTAGCTGCGGCCGTCACCCATGACGCCCACCGCACTGACCGGCAACAACACGGCGAAGGCCTGACCGATCTTGCGATACCAGCCTGCGGCCCGGATCTCATCGATGACGATTTCGTCCACCGCCTGCAGGAGTTCCACCCGCTTGGCCGTCACCTCGCCGATGATGCGCACCGCCAGGCCCGGCCCCGGGAACGGATGCCGCCACACGATCTCCTCGGGCAGCCCCAGGTGCTCGCCGGCCATCCGCACTTCGTCTTTGAACAGGTCGCGCAACGGCTCGATCAGTTCGAAGCCCAGCTCCGCGGGCAATCCGCCTACGTTGTGGTGCAGCTTGATGTTGGCTGCCTGACCGGCCAGGCCCTGCCCCGACTCGATCACGTCGGGGTACAACGTGCCCTGGGCCAGGAAGCGGGCGTTCGGGATCGTTCTGGCCTCGGCCTTGAAGACCTCGATGAACTCATGGCCGATACGTTTGCGTTTTTCCTGCGGGTCGGTCACGCCGGCCAGCCGCGACAGGAACCGATCCGCGGCGTTCACCACGCGCAGATCGATCTTGAAGTGGCCTCGGAAAGTGGACTCGACCAGGCTCGCCTCGTTACGGCGGAGCAAGCCGTTATCAACGAAGATACAGACCAGCCGGTCGCCGATGGCCTCGTGGAGCAGGGCCGCGGTCACGCTGCTGTCCACGCCGCCGGACAAGCCGCAGATCACGCGATCGTTCGGGCCGACCCGCTCGCGGATGGAGGCGACGGCGGTCTCGACGAAGTTGCCGACCTCCCACGAGCCCTTGCAGCCGCAGATGTCGTACAGGAAGTTGCGCAGAATCTGGCCGCCGTAGCGTGTATGCGTGACCTCCGGGTGAAACTGCACGCCGAAGATGGGTCGCTCGCGATGCCGCACGGCCGCGAGTTCACAGTTGGCCGTGCGGGCCAGCGGAATGAAGCCCTCGGGAAGCGTTTGGACCATGTCGCCGTGACTCATCCACACGGTGGTCGGGCCGGGAACGTGACGGAACAACCCGGTGCTTTCGAGGACCTCCAAGCCCGTTCGGCCATATTCACGGGCGGGCGCGGCATCGACCTTGGCTCCGAGCAACGCCGCCGTGACCTGCATGCCGTAGCAGATGCCGAGGATAGGCACGCCGAGGTCCAGCAAACCGGGGTCGCACTTAGGGGCGTTCTTCTCGTAGACGCTGGACGGACCACCGCTGAAGATCAGGCCCGACACATTCATCTCCCGAAGCTTGTCGGGCGAGATGGAGGGCGGGCAGACCACGCTAAAGACGCGGTTTTCGCGCACGCGTCGAGCGATCAGTTGCGAATACTGACTGCCGAAGTCCAGAATGGCAATTGTCTCTTCCATGGAACAATTATATCCGGTGGTGTCTGCGCGCCAATCTGCAGCCCCCGCCGGCCTGCCGCCCGAGGAAATCCGGTGTGTAATTCGGTGCACCTTTCCCAGCGTGTTGGCGCCGCCGCCATCGCCGCGTCGCCGTGTCGCCTCGCCGCTGTGTCGCCGCGTCATTCTTTCCCCTATGTCGTCCCGCCGGTATCCTGTGCCGCCATGCTCGCGAGTCCTTCCGAAACTCTGCGCGGCGGCCTTCGGCTGGCCGGTGCGATCCTACTACTGGCAGCGCTGACCGCTCTGCTGCAAGGCCGATCCGTCGGCTACGGGCTCGTGCTGGACGACTACAACCACCGGGCGGAGCTTCGAGACGGCGACTGGTCGTTCCGCTCGCTGGTGGATGCCTCGCACCTGGGCGATCCGCGGCGGCGGGTGCGCATGTGGTGGCAGGACGAAGCCGACCTGTACTTCTTCCGGCCGGTCGCGTTCGCGATCATGCGGGCGACGTATGTGGCAGGTGGCTGGCGGCCGGACGTCATGCACGTCGCGTCGCTGGGCTGGGGCGTGGTTTGTACGTCGCTCGTGCTGCTGCTGGCCCGGCGGGCCACCGGCTCGACGGGCTGGGGTCTCCTGGCGGCGGTGCTGTTTCTCATGCACCCGAATAACTTCCTGACACCGCGGTGGATCGCCTGCCAAAACGAACAGATGGCCACGGCGTTCACGCTGGCCGCTCTGCTGTGCTACGGCCGATACGCCGGCTGGTGGGAGCCGTCCCGAAAGACTCACAACATACTCGACGCACAATTGTGGTGCACGCTTCCAGCGTGCACGCGCAGACAGGATGCCTGCACCACAATGGCGTCGGCCGCTTTTAGGCAACCGCCGGATGGATCGCCATCACCGCGCTCACGGCGTTCGCACCTGTTCCTGGCAGCCACCCTGTCATGCTATGTCGCGGCACTCGGCTGCCGTGAGTCGGCCATCGTCCTGCCCGCGCTGCTGGTGCTCGGTGATCTGGTGACCGCGAAAGGGGCGGGACTCCGGCGAAGACTAGCCGCGTACGCAGCGTTCGCGTTGATCGCAGTCGGGTATCTGGTGCTGCGTCGCGCGATGCTCGGGCCATTGACGATCCCCGGCCGGCCGTACGCCTGGCCGGCGAGCGAACCGGGCTTCGTGACGTTCGTGGTCGAAAAGTTCGTGTACTACATCCTGGGCTTATGGGCGTACCTCCCGATCGTGGGTTTCGCCGGCCAGGCACAGATGCGTGCCCACCCGGGCCTGTTTTACGGCCTGTTCGCGTGCATCGTGCTCGGGTGGGCGCTGATCATCACCGTCGTCCGTCCGAATCGGTCCATCTGGCTGTGGCTCGGGTTGGCCATCTTGCCGCTTGCCCCCGTCCTGCCGGTGTTCGCGTCGGCTCACCATCTATACCTGGTCTCGGCGGGCATGGCCGTCGCCACGGTGCTGGCGATCCGGTCGATCCTTTGGTGGAGCCGTCAACGAGCCGATGCATGGCGTCGGATCATTCGCGGTGCGATCGTCACGTTGATTCCGCTGCACTTGGCCGCGTTCGCCGGCGTGAACTTCGTGCTCGACACGGGAGTGGCCGGCCTGGCGGCGGCATGCCAACTGCCCATTCGCCAGGCGATTCAACTGGGCCGTCCCATGCAGGCCGGCGACAGGTTGTTCTTCATCAACCTGCCCATGCTGGCGTTCAACTGCATACCGGCTATCGAAGAAGCCCGCGGCGTGGCCCCCTTGCACGGCTACGTGCTGACGTTCGCGCCCGAGTTCCTTTACATGGATCGGCCCGCCCACGTCGAACAGGTCGATGCCCATCGCTTGCGGGTGTGGCTCGACGAGCCAGCCTACTTCTCGGGCCTGATCGGCCGGTCAATTCTGCAGGGCATCCAACGCGACGCTCCGTTCCCCGCCGGTGAGACGTTCGCAACCGAGGAGTTCACCGTCGAAGTCACCCGCGCCGATGCCACGGGCGTGCAAGAGTTCCTCTTCACGTTCAACCGTCCGCTGAGCGACCCCACCTACCACTTCTTTCTTGCATCGCCCACTTTCGACGCATACCCGCTGGCGTTTCGATGAGCGGTTCATGGTTGAAAGAAGGCTTGAGACTTGACGACGTGAGGCTTGAGGGAAAGACACAGAGCCGTGGTCAGGGGCCCGGCTGCGAGGTGGCCGCGGCGTGCGGAAAGATCAGCTCGTAGGCCATGAACTGCGGTGATCCGAGGTAAAAGTGGTAGTTGGGCGAGTCGAGCGGCTCGCGGAACTCGTAGAGCAGTTCGCGCACGCCCTCGTCGTCCATCTTAGTGAGCGTCACGGTGAACAGGCCGGCATCGATCTGTTGTCCCTGACGCAGGTTGCGATCGATGCCCATGACGCCCAGGAGCATGGTTCCGGTGGTGCCGGCCAGGTAGGGCTTGTCGGCCGGCGCCCGGATGCGCAGGCGGTGCCGATCCAGCACTTCCACTTCGCCGGGCGATTCCATCCGGATCAGATCGGGCGAAAAGACCAGCACGTGGCCCTTGAGATCACGGTACCCGAGTTCCTGTTCGATGGCGGGCACGACGTAGTAGGCGAGCACGGGAAGGTTGATGAAGAACAGATGATCGCCGTCGCGGAGCGGTTTCACCTGCCGCTTGACCTCGCGCACGACAAGGTCTTCCGATAGCACGCCGCGCACGTAAGCAAAGCCCATGCTCCAGGCGTATAGGCCAAGCCCGACGGCCAGAATGAAGATGATGCATCCACACACGACCGCGCGGATGCCGGCGCGTGGCGAACCGGGCGATCGGCCAGCAATGGCGGCGATGCCGGCGGTGAAAAGCAGCACCATGCCCAGGCCCGGCAGATACAGATGATGCGGCGAGGCGAACACCAGCATCACGGGCGCGATCAGACACCCCAACCAGACGAGGGGCCACAGCAGGCTCGGCCGAAAGCGATACGCGGCCCAGATCACAGCAATCAACGCAAGAACAGCGACAAACAGGCCGTAGAACACGTCGAGCCGTTCGGCGAAGTAACTGCGGCTGCCCACGGGCACCACGGGCACGAAGAGAAACAAGCCCAGTGCGTACATCACGATCTTGTAGAGGACGTACTGCACGAACTCGAGACTTGCGGAAACGGGCTCGAGATACGGCGGCGGCGGCACGGGGAATCCGCCCAGCGCCTCATACCGCAGGACCATGTAGAGCACGAAGACCAAGCCCATGGCCACGTGATCCCAGCGGATCCACCGCGGTCGTGACGTGCCGATGAGCCGGTCGCCCAGCCAACAGACCAGCGGGAAGAGTGCTGCATTCTCGCGGCAACCGAGAGCCAAACCGTAGCAGACCATCGCGATCATCGCGTAGATGAACGACCCGCGCGAGCCGTGCTCTGCCTCGCCCTCTTTCGCCGCGTCGCCGCGTCCCCGCGTCGCCGCGTCATTCTGTTCCCGCTCCCGATGAAACCAACAATCGCCCCATCCCGCGTACCGGGCATAGGCGAGAATTCCCAGGAGGAGAAACAGCGTGGTGAGCAGTTCGGTCTGACAGGCGATCCAGTACACCGTCCCGACGTGGGCGGGATGGATGGCCATCAAGCACGCGGCGACCAGTCCCCAAAACCGCCGACCCAGTGCCCGAGCGGCCACGGCCCCGACGAGCATCGAGCAGGCGAAGTGCCAGCCCAGCGAGAGCACGTGCATGCCCAGCGGGTTCCAGCCCACCAGCGTGTATTCGGCCCGCATGATCCAGAACGCGATGGGCCGATAGAACCGCAGGCCCGCCTCCTGGCGACCCCAGAGATCGAGCACTTCGCCGACGATGCCCAACCGGGCCGAATCCACGGCCGAGCGATACGACCAGTCGCCGTCCCGCAGATGCTCGAAATGGGCGTAATCGTCGAGGTACAGGCCTGTGTTCACCGACCAGGCATGCCCGATGATAACGAACAACGCCACCACACCCGCGATGCACCATCCGCTCAGTTCGGGCGAGGTCGTGGCCGGCAGCGAAACCGACTCGTCCGGCACCTCATGCGTTGTGGCTCGAGGCTGACTGGTAACCAGAGCGTCCGACATTCGGATGTCCCGCACACAAAGAACACATTGCGGCACGCCCCCTGGGGGCGCCGACCGCACAATCTAGACCGCCGCGACGGGTAGGACAAGCGCAGCCATGCCGCGGAGCGATTCGAAACATGCCTCGCAGTTATAATTCCGGCCGACCGGGATCACGGTGTTCACCGGCCGGCTGATCATCCCGGGCTTCGATCGTGTGTTCATCGCGCCCGTTGCCGCTGTGATCATCGGCGCAATGATCCCGCTCGCGCTGGCCGCCATGGGCGTAGACCGGCACGTCTCGCTTCCCCTGGCGATCGGAGCGGTGCTATGGGTTCTGCTCAGTTGGGGACCGCCCCTCGCCGAGTGGCGGCTCACCGGCCACCACCGGCTGATCCCGCCCAGGAGTGCAGCCGCTCAGTATGTGAAGCCTTGAGATCAGTTGGTCTTGAGCAGCAAACCAGTTTGGAAGAGGCTGCTCTTGAGAGAGCCCTGACCACCGGGCGGCGTCAGCGTGCTGACCTGGTCGTGGACGACCCACACGCCCGTGCTCTGGTTGTAGAACGTGTACTTGTTCGTGCCGAACATGGTGGTCACGCCGAAAATGGTGGTCTGCGTGCCGTTGAAATCGTACTCGACGGTGTAGGTGCCGCCGGAGCCCTCGGAGCGGATAACGCGGACGGTGTAATCGACGCTGACCGAGCCGTTGGCCGGGTCGTTGTAGGAGTACTGGAAGCGTTGCGTCTGCGTGACGTTGAAGACGGTGAGCGTCTGGCTGGGCACGCCGCCGGCGGCGGCCGTGTTCAGCGAGATGGGCCGATTCTGGGCGTCGAACACGACGGTGAGTGTCGATTGAACCGGCGAGATCTCGATGACGGTGCCGTTGAGTTCGCTCAGCTGGCTTTCGCCGCCGATGGTGCCGCGATAGGTTCCGGCCGCGATGGGATCCGAGATGCTACCCGGCATCTGGCATTCAGCACCCATGAGAAGGCAGAAACTCGTTACCGTCAGTATCGCAATCCTCATGCGCATTGGTGGCTCCCGTCCCCGGCCGGTCCGGCACGTACCGTTGCCGGTTGTTGATCTTGGCTCCTCTCGAAAGGCATACGTCCCATCTGCTCGAGGCGGGCAAGATGCCCGCCCCCTAAGAGGGCCGCGTACCTATGAGGCTGCAAATCGTAGCCCGAGGCGGCCCAAAGCTCAACGGCAAGACCTGACGCTCGCGACAGTCTCCAGAGGCGTTTCCCAGCGAGCGGCGGGGCTTGTCCCCACCGTCCCTTTTCCCCGTCAGTTTGCCTGACTCCCGGTCCTTCCAGCGAAAAACCTGACCGCTAACACCTACTCGAGTCTGCACAGTGCAGGCAGGAGTACGTCTTTAGCGGTTGTTTTTTTCGCCGGGTTGATCGCCGTTAGCGTCATATTGGTCCAGCGCGTGTCTTGCGTTCAGCCCCGAAGGGGCGAGAAGGTGCCTGCCGCACGCTAAACACGTACGGTGGGATGGCTGCACCACAATACGATCAGTTGAAGCGGTTCTTGATGAGGAAGAAACGCAGATCCTCGGGCGAGAGTTTGCCGACGTGCGTGCCGGCAACGGTGCCGTCGGGACGCAGAACGACCAGTGTGGGCACCTGCGTCACGCCCAGCTTGTCGGCCTCGGGGCGATTCACGAAGAAGTCCTGACGCACGGGCACAAACTCGCGCATCATCTCGCGGACTTTGGCGTCGGTGAAGACCGTCCAGTCCATCTCCCGACACTCGGGGCTGCTGGCGGTGGCGAAGAGCACGACGACCCGCTTGCGCTGCCGGGCGGCCGACTGCATGGCCAAGTCGTAACTGTAGTTCCAGGGCACGGCTTGACAGCCCGTCAGCAGCGTGAGCGAAGCCAGAGCGATCAGACCGAGCGATTTCGCGTTACGCATAAAATCCCTCAAATCCCGGCCACATTCTGCCAGAACCGCACAGCGATGCAAGAGCGCGAAAAGCGTCGCCCCCGTCCCGTCGCAGCACGGGACCATCTCGTCACGGGTTTCGCTTGTACGTGTTTAGCGTGCGGTACCTTCTCGCCCCGTAGGGACGCCGGTCACTAGCCGGCGGCGTGAGCCGCCGGTGCGGGCCCCACACCAATTCCCTTTGTCAACCTCAGGGCGGCTTCGCTGCCCTCAGGTTGTCAAAGGGATGGTTTTTAGGAGCCAGCGGTACGTGGGCTTACGCCCACGGCTCCTCACTTGGCGCGCCTTCGAGGCGAAGCCGCGCGGATCTCTACTGACTTCGCGCCCTTTCGGCACGGTGCTACGTCGATCTCATGCACGGTAAACACGTGCCTTCGCTTGCGAAACCTCGCTCGCCGTCTATGCTATGCCTCTGCAACCCGGAAATTCTGTCGCATCAACCACAGGAGGCCCCGTGATGAACACGCACGCTCGCGCCTGCACATGGTATTTCTTTCTCCCGGTCGTAGTCTTTCTGTTCGGCACCGGCGGGTCCGGGCAGGCTCAGGCGGAATCGCCGGTGACCGGGCAGATGGGGCCGCCGGCGAATCTGCGGTGCGAGTATCGGGTGAACCCGCTGGGGATCGACATCGTTCGGCCGCGGCTCAGTTGGCAGGTGCAGGACTCGCGCCGCGGAGCCAAGCAGACCGCATACGAAATCACGGTGAGCACCGACGAGACGTTCGCCACCGCGGTGTGGGCCACAGGTAAGGTCGAGTCGGATCAGTCGACGCACGTGGAGTACGCCGGCCCCGCCCTGCAGAGCGGTCGGCGCTACTACTGGCGGGTGCGAACGTGGGACGCGCAGGGCAAGCCGAGCGAGTGGTCCAAGCCGGCATGGTTCGAGATGGGCCTCCTGAGCCCGGCTGATTGGAAGGCTCGCTGGATCACGGCTGAGAAAAAAGCCATCGCGGCGTCCGCCGGCGAGGAAGACAAGCAGAACGGCCCGCGCCGCTCGTTCTGTCTGCGCAAGGAGTTCGAGGCCAAAGGCAAGCCGGTGCGGGCCCGGGCGTACGTAACCGGCCTGGGCGTGTACAAGCTGTACATCAACGGCAAGCCGGTGGGTGACGATATCCTCTCGCCGGGCTGGACCGATTACCGCAAGCGCGTGCAGTACCAGACGTACGATGTCACCGAGCAAATCGACGCGGGCGTCAACGCGGTGGGCGCGATTCTCGGCAACGGCTGGTGGTCGGGCGGCCTGGCGCAAAGCACCGAGGCGTATTCCAGCGGCAACCTGCGCTTGCTCATGCAACTGGCGGTCGAGTATGCCGACGGCACGCAAGACCTGATCGTCACCGACGACAAGGGTTGGAAGGCCCACGCCTCGCCCATCACGCAGGACTCACTCTACCACGGAGAAACGTACGACGCGCGACTCGAGATGCCGGGCTGGGCGGCGTCGGGCTTCGACGCGGCGGCGTGGACGAACGCCGTGCTCGTGCCCGAGGCCGAGCAGAAGATCGCCGTCGTGGCCGACGTGTGCGAGCCCATCCGTGTGACGCAGGAACTGCCCGCGGTGTGGGTGAACGAGCACGAGACCGACAAGGGCACGTTCATCTTCGACTTCGGACAGAACGCGGCGGGCTTCGTGCGGCTCAAGGCCCGCGGCGGTGCGGGCACGAAGATCCGGCTGCGGTTCGGCGAGGAGCTGGATCCCAACGGCCGGCTCTACCGTGACAACTACCGCAGTGCCCAGGCCACCGATTACTACATCTGTAAGGGCCAAGGCGAGGAAGTGTGGGAGCCGCTGTTCACCTACCGCGGCATGCGCTACTGCGAAGTGACCGGCTATCCCGGACGTCCCGCCAACGACGCCCTGATTTTCCGCGTGTTCCACACCGACGTGCCGCAGGCGGGCGTGTTCGAATGCTCGCATCCGCTGCTCACGCAACTGTTCAAGAACATTATGTGGGGCCAGCGGTCCAACCTGCACAGCGTCCCGACCGACTGCCCGCAGCGCGACGAGCGTCTGGGCTGGACGGGTGATGTCAACGTCTTCGGCCCGACGTCGTGCTGGAACATGGACATGGCAGCGTTCTATCACAAGTGGATGCAGGATGTCATCGACTCGCGGGGCCCCGAGGGCTGGGTGACCGACGTGGCTCCGGCAATGGTGACGATGGGCCCGGCCGCTCCCGGCTGGGGCGACGCCTGTGTGACCACACCGTACACGGTGTGGCAGTTCTACGGCGACACGCAGATCATCGAAAAATCGTTCGACACCATGGTCGGGTGGATCGAGTACATGCACGCCAATCGGGAGTCCCGGACCGGCTTGTACGAGCGCAAGGGCTACGGCGACTGGGTGGCGACGGTCGAATCGCCCTCGCACACCATCGGTGCCGCGTACTATTACTACTCGACCAAGCTCGTGTCCGAGATGGCGCGGGCCATCGGCCGCAGCGCCGAGGCGGACAAATACGCCAAGCGGGCCGAAGAGATCGCCGCGCTGTTCAACAAGCACTATCTGAACGCCGAAACCAACCAGTACGCCGGCGAGACGCAGACAGCCAACCTCCTGCCGTTGTATTTCGGCATCGTCCCGCCCGATCGCCGCGAGGCCGTGCTCAACAACATCGTCGAGAACATCAAGGCCCGCGGGTATCACCTGTCCACCGGGTTCCTCGGCACAGCCTATCTCATGAGCGCACTGGCCGACGGCGGGCGCCAGGACGTGGCGGGCAAGTTGGCCACGCAGACCAGCTGCCCGTCGTGGTTGTACATGCTCCTGAACGGGGCCACCACCATGTGGGAGCGCTGGGACACCGACAAGTGGGGGCCGAACATGAACTCCCGCAATCACTACGCGTTCGGAGCCATCGGACGCTGGATGATGGAAGACGTGGCGGGCATCCGGTTCGATCCGACGCAGCCCGGCTTCAAGCACATCATCATCCGCCCGCAGCCGACGGCCGGCCTGACCTGGGCGAGCGCGAGCTATGCGTCGATGTACGGCGACGTGAAGAGCGCGTGGCGCCACATGGTTGACGATGGCCGCGATGTTCTCACGCTCAACGTGACCGTTCCGGCCAACACGAGGGCCCGCGTCCATGTACCCACGCTGGGCCGTGCGGACGGCGCGGTGTACGAGAGCGGCAAGCTCGTGCAGAACGTGGGCGGCGCCCGAGGCAAGGTGGAGAAAGTGCCGGGCGTCACGCCGGTCGCCGTGGAAGGCGGCTTCGTGATCTTCGACGTGGGCGCAGGCAAGTATGAGTTCCGGATTGAAGGCCGATGATCGGCGACCTTCGCGATGAGGCCCTCAGATAACCTGGCGATAATTCCGATGGCCGAAGCGTGCACGTTCCGCGAACTTGCCGCGGCGGATCGGTCTTCGCTCGGACGGTTTTGAGCTGCGCGTCGCACGTGAGGCTGCTCCGGTCGCAACCGTGCGCTGGGCGGAGATCCAGTCCATTCGAGCGTACAAGCTCGACCGGTGGGTGCACGACGTCATTTGTCTGGCATTTCAGATTGGCCCCGACCACTGGGTGGAAATTTCCGAGCAAGACGAGTCGCTCAGCCAGGTTTGCAACGAGATGGCGGCACGCTTCCCCGAGATCCCGCCCGGCTGGCTCTGCGACATCGCCGTGCCGGCCTTCGAGTTCAACGACACGGTCCTGTATCCGTTCGATGCGAAAGCCTATGCAGCTCAACTGAAGGCCAGAGCCGATCGGCGTTCACCGCCCGACTCGCTCTCCATGTGGGACCACGTCCTCCTCTCATGTGGAACCGCCAGTGCGTTGATCCTGATCGCTGCGGGGCGCTCCCTCGCTACAATCGTCCCCCTCCTCACCGCCTTGGCCACCGTCGTGCTGGGAATCGGACTGCGACGCAAATACGACGTACACACCGTATCGCAGCAACTGGTGGACAGTGCGTGGCGAAAGTGGTCGCTCCGGAGAGGCGACGCGAGGTATTTGACCGGCTCACTCGCCAGAATTTCAACCGTGTTGTGCCCCCGCGTCTTCGCGAGTCGTCCTGACACGAGAAACAGGATGCCTATCGGAATGTATAGAAGCACGAGGCCGAGGCGTAGTCTCGGAAGCCAAGAGCGCGCCGACACCGAAAATTCCGGCCGGGGCCAGGATTCTGGCGGCGGTGAGATAGGGTGTGCAGGCCGCCCAAAATGCATCCCAGGCGAGACTTCGCAGGGCGGCCAAGTCGTAGAGAAGGCCGCATTCCGGACAGCGCTCGATGGTCTGGCCGCGAAGGTCGCAGCCACACTGTGGGCAGTGGTATTGCCGGGGATCCCAGGCCATGGCCCGGACATTGTATTTGCATGAACCGTCACCGTCCATGCACGCGAAGTGGATACCTATGATCCCATGTACCGGTTCATGCTGAATCCGCGGGATGACCGTTGGTTTCCGCAGAGTCGAATCGGGGCTCGGCTAGGAGTGGCCATGGTGGAAAACGAGCGTTACCGCATCGGCATTTCCGGATCGTACGGCGGACTCAACCTGGGCGATGAGGCCATCCTGGAGGGAATCCTTCAACAGTTGCGAGCCACCGTGGCGGCGGAAGTGACGGTGTTCTCGCGGAACCCGGAGGACACGCTGCGGCGACACGCGGTCGAGCGAGCGGTGCCCGTGCGTTCGATGAGCCGTGAAGAAGCGCGGGCGGAAATCGAAAGACTCGATCTGCTCGTCCTGGGAGGCGGCGGCATCCTGTACGACGGCGAAGCGGAGGTGTACCTGCGCGAAGTGGCGATCGCTGAGTCGGTGGGCGTGCCGGTGGTGGTCTATGCCATCAGCGCCGGCCCGCTCGCGTCGGCCGCGTCACGGAAGGCGGTGGCGACGCACCTGCGTTCGGCCGCGCGTATCACGGTGCGCGATCGCGGGGCCCGCAAGCTGTTGGAGGAGGTGGGCATTCACAACGATATCCATGTGACGGCGGACCCCGCCCTGCTCATCGCCCCCGAGCCGTTGGAGCCGAACGTTCTCACCCGCGAAGGGCTCGACGGCGGCCATGAGCTGGTGGGCATGTCGGTCCGCGAGCCGGGGCCGGCCGCTCCCGACATCGACGTGGAACACTACCACGCCCTCCTGGCCAACGTGGCGGACTTCATGGTCTCGCGCTATGACGCCCAGGTGGTTTTCGTGCCCATGGAGCGCAAGAACATGGACCTCCAGCAAAGCCACGCCGTGGTGTCGCGGATGAAGTCGGCCGACCGGGCGACCGTGCTCAAGGGCGACTACAGTCCGGGGCAACTGCTGACGCTGATCGGGCATTTCGAGTTCGGGCTGGGGATGCGTCTGCATTTTCTGATCTTCTCGGCCATGCAAGGCATTCCGTTCGTTCCGCTGCCCTACGCTTCCAAAGTGCAAGGATTCATCGAAGACTTGGAGATCGAGATGCCGCCGCTCGAGCACGTGACCACCGGGCATCTCATCGCGCACATCGACCGCTCATGGGATGTCCGTGCGTCGGTTCGCGACCACATTCGATCGCGGGTGCCGCCTCTGCAGGCGCGGGCGCGGGAGACGAACCAGTTTGTCCTCCAAGTCCTGCGGAGCAAGCCTCCCAAGGAACAGGGGCCGGACCTCGCCCATGCCGCCGCTCAAACGACCTGACGCTTCGATTCCGGTGGTTTTGCCGCCCCGCCGCGCGCTGCACGCAGCGCGGACCGACGTCCTGGTGGTGGGCGGCGGCCCGGCCGGACTGGGGGCGGCCCTGGGAGCGGCGTGGGCCGGCGCGAAGGTCATCCTGGTCGAGCGATACGGATTTCTGGGCGGCAACGCGACGGCGGCCCTGGTCATGCCGCTCATGTCGTTTCACACGCAGCGAGCGGCCATCACCCGAGGAACAACCCGGCTGCTGCCAAACGACCACGGTCCGGGCGAGCCGATCATCGCCGGCGCGCTCCTGCGGTTCCTCGAACGGCTGGTCCGCAACGGCGGCGCGATTCCCCCCTCGCTCGACACGGGCTTCGTCGTGCCGTTTGATCCGGAGATCTTCAAATGGACGGCGATCGAGATGCTGGACGAAGCCGGCGTGGAGTTCCTGTTCCACGCATTCGCGAGTGGCGTGCGAGGCGATGGGCAGGTCGAGGGCGTGGTGTTCGAGACCAAGTCGGGCCCCATCGTGATCGAGGCGGGCGTCACGGTGGACTGTACCGGCGATGCCGACGTTGCCGCCCAGGCGGGCTGCTCGTTCGAAGTCGGCCGCGAACCGGACGGGCTCGTTCAACCCATGACGCTGATGTTCCGGGTCGCCGATTTCCGGCATTCGCCCTTCTACGAGTATGTGCGGACGCATGGCGATCAGTGGCGCGGCGTGCACGGCCTGTGGGAGCTGGTGCAAAAAGCGACGCAGGCGGGTGAACTCAACTTGTTTCGCGAGGACATCCTCTTTTTCGATACCATGCATTCGAACGAGGTGGCGGTGAACAGCGTAAGGGTGATGCGGGTGTTGGGGACGGACGTGTGGGACCTGAGCTATGCGGAGTATCAGGGACGACGGCAGGTGCGACAGATCATCGCATTCCTGCGAAAGCACGTGCCGGGGTTCGAGGAGTCGTACGTGATGCAGACGGGTTCGCAGATCGGCGTGCGCGAGACGCGCCGCATCGCCGGTGAGTACCGGTTGACGGCCGACGATCTGCTCAAGGCCCGCAAGTTCGAGGACGGAATTGCCCGCGGCTCGTATCCGCTGGACATTCACAACCCGGCGGGCAAGGGCACCGAACTAAAGCATCTGCCGCCCGGGGAATGGTACGACATTCCGTTGCGGGCCCTGCTGCCCCAACACGTCGAGCGGCTGCTGGTGGCGGGCCGAAGCATCTCGGGCACGCACGAGGCACATTCGTCGTACCGCATCATGCCCATCTGCATGGCGACCGGACACGCCGCCGGCGTGGCTGCCGCTCTGGCCGTCCGCTCGGGCCGTGCGATTCGCGACGTGCCCGCCTCGCAAGTCCAGGCGGAATTGCGGCGACAAGGGGCCAGCGTGGGCTGAGGGACCTTTTCCACGACCTGTAGAATTTTCTTCACATCGCTCACCTGTCGGGCTTGAGGCAACTCGATAGCCTGACGATTGCCGGCGACTTTACCGAGGCAGGCGTGCTTCGGTTGCGCCAGCACCCCGGCCTGACGTGCCTGTGGGTCGTGACCCCCCGCCGACTGAGCGACGACATCGGCGACAAGCTGGGGGCCGACTTGCCGACTCTGTTTTTCTTCCAGTACGGCTCGGATTGGCAGCGGATGCGTTCGGCTCGCTTCACGGAAGCGCGGGTGAGGGTGAACTGACCCCACCCCGAGCTGGAACGCACAACACGGTGCGGTTAGCGAAGAAGCCACTTCCTCTTATGAATCCCCTTACGGAAGAGACGGCGGGGTTATACCCCTGCCGCTCGCTTGCGGACCACTGTTCGCGCAGATGGGCGGGACTCGCGACGTTTCGAGAATCCGCGGCTTTTTGGCGGACTGGCGAGGGCGGTATAGAATAGAGGGCTTGTGCCGGAAAGCGCCGGCGGAGGCAAGCCCCGGAACCCTGTTTAGCGTGCAAGAGATCGGCGCGGCTTCGCCCCGAAGGGGCGAGAAGGTGCCGCACGCTAAACACGTGCAAGCCCCGCCGCTCGCTTGGCTTATCGCTCATAGCCTATAGCTCACAGCTCATCTATGCCCGAATTCAAACTCGTCAGTCCGTTCAAGCCGGCGGGTGATCAGCCGGCGGCCATCGAGAAGATCGTGGAGGGCTTCCGAGCCGGCCGCAAGTTCCAGACGCTTCTGGGCGTGACCGGATCGGGCAAGACGTTCACCATGGCGCACGTGATCGCCGCGTTGAACCGCCCGGCGCTGGTGATCAGCCACAACAAGACGCTGGCCGCCCAGTTGTACGAGGAGTTCAGCGAGCTGTTCCCCGAGAACGCCGTCGAATACTTCGTCAGCTACTACGACTACTACCAGCCCGAGGCGTACATCCCGCAGCGCGACATCTACATTGAGAAGGACGCGTCGCGAAACGACGACCTCGACCGGCTGCGGCTCAGCGCCACCAGCTCGCTCGTGTCGCGGCGGGACACCATCATCGTGGCCAGCGTCTCGTGCATCTTCGGCCTGGGCTCGCCCGAGGACTTCAAGCGAAGCGTGATCTCGGTCACGGCGGGCACGACCATGGACCGCGACGAGTTGCTGCGGCGACTGGTAGACCTCCAGTACTCGCGGAACGACATCGACTTTCGCCGAGGAACGTTCCGTGTGCGCGGCGACGTGGTCGAGGTGCATCCGGCCGACGAGGAGTTCGCCTACCGCATCGAACTGTTCGGCGACGAGGTGGATCGCATCGACATGATCGACCCGCTGACCGGCCGGTCGCTGGCCTCGCAGGAGTCGATCTTCATCTTTCCCGCCGTGCACTACGTCATGCCCGAAGAGCGGATCGCGGCGGCGATCAAGAGCATCCAGGAGGAACTGGACCATCGCGTCATGGAGCTGCGTCAGATGGGCAAGCTGCTGGAGGCCCAGCGGCTGCTCGCCCGCACGAAGTACGACCTGGAAATGATCCAGGAGACGGGCTATTGCAGCGGGATCGAGAACTACTCGCGGCACTTGAACGGCATGCCGCCGGGCTCGCGGCCGTTCACGCTCATCGACTATTTCCCCGAAGACTACGTGCTGTTCATCGACGAATCGCACGTGACCGTGCCGCAGATCCGGGCGATGTACCAAGGCGATCGCAACCGCAAGGAGACGCTGGTCGAGCACGGATTCCGGCTGCCGAGTTGCCTGGACAACCGGCCCCTGCGGTTCGAGGAATTCGAGCAGATGTGGAACCAGGTGCTGTTCGTCAGCGCCACGCCGGGGCCGTACGAGCTGAAGCTCTGCGGCGGCGAGGTGGTCGAGCAGATCATCCGGCCCACGGGGCTGGTGGACCCCGTGGTGCAGATCAAGCCGGCCCGCGGGCAGGTGCCCGACCTGCTGGACCGCATCAGCGAGCGGGTGGCGATGGGCGAGCGGGTGCTGGTGACCACGCTGACCAAGCGACTCGCCGAGGACCTCTCGGCGTTCATCGAGCAAAAGGGCTTCCGCGGCAAGTATCTGCACAGCGAGATCGACACGCTGGAACGGGTCGAGATTCTCAACGACCTGCGGCGCGGCGAATTCGACGTGCTGGTAGGCGTGAACCTCCTGCGCGAAGGGCTCGATCTGCCCGAGGTGTCGCTGGTGGCGATCATGGATGCCGACAAAGAGGGCTTCCTGCGGAGCGAGACGTCACTCATCCAGACGATCGGCCGCACGGCCCGCAACGTGAACGCGGAAGTGATCCTCTACGGCGACAAAGTGACGCCGAGCATGCAGCGGGCGATGGACGAGACCAACCGCCGGCGTGAGATCCAACTCGCGTACAACGCCGAGCACGGCATCACGCCCGAGACCATTGTCAAGGCAATCCGCAACAGCCTCGAGCAGGAGATTTCGGCTCGCAAGACAGCCCGCGAAGCGATCCAAGCGAGCGAGATGGAGTACGACCGGGCCGAGCTGATCTCCAAACTGGAAGCCGAGATGTTCGAGGCGGCCCAGGCGCTGGACTTCGAGCGGGCGGCCCGCATCCGCGACCGCATCCGCCAGCTCGAGGGCACGCCGATTCTGGAGAAGGTGGCGGGGAAGAGAAAGCTCTAAGCTGTAGGCTATGAGCTATAAGCCAAACAGCGAGCGGCGGGGCTTGCCCCCGCCGTCTCTTTTCCTTGTCAGTACACGCTCCCCTCTCTTTTCCTCGCTTGTCGTTGCGCATGCAGGCAGGTCCTGCGACAAGCGCGTGGCCGTGGGCGGGATGCCCTTCCCACGAATAAATTGTGGTGCACGCTTCCAGCGTGCACAGTGCGAGCAGGATGCCCTCCCGTCGGGCATTGACGGCGCGGCGGCATCCCCGTACCATTCACTCATGCAATCATTGCCTCAGGCAACTAAATTGGACCGGAGCCGGCAGGCCTGTGCGGGAGCGCTGCTGGGCGTGCTGCCCGGTCTGATGCGGTTCGTCCGCCACCACATGCGGAGCCGACGAGCCAGCGGGCTGTCGATTCCGCAGTTTCGGACGCTGGTTCAGTTGTATCACCAGCCCTCGGCCTCGCTGTCGGCGATCGCCGAGGCGCTGGGAGCGACGGCTCCGGCGACGTCGCGCATGGTGAGCGGACTGGTGCGCAAAGGGTTCGTGGTGCGCAAAGACTCGAGCCGCGACCGCCGGCAGGTCGTGCTGGCGTTGAGCCCGCGCGGCCGCGCGGCCATGAAGTCGGCGTGGTCGGGGACGCAACAGAGCCTGGCCGACCGACTGGAGGGGTTGTCCGGTCCGCAACTTCAGGAACTGACCCGATCGCTCGTTTTGTTGTCCTCGCTTTTCGATCCGCAGGGCAAGCCGCCCGAGCCAGTCCGTCCGCGGACGAGCTTCGTTCTCACGCCGCGTTCGTCCCACTCGTCACGGTGACCTCATGTGGATTGTTCGCCTCGCCCTGCGCCGCCCCTATACGTTCGTGGTCGCCGCCCTGCTCGTGGCGATCCTCGGCGGGGTAACGTTGTTGCGCATGCCGACGGACATGTTCCCGTCCATCGACATCCCGGTGGTGTCGGTCATCTTCTCGTACCGAGGCATCTCCGCCGAGGACATGGAACGGCGGATCGTGACGCCGTTCGAGCGTTCTGTCACCACGACGGTCAGCGAGATCGATCGCATCGAGAGCCAATCGCTGAACGGCATCGCCGTGATCAAGGTGTTCTTTCAGCCCGGGGCGAAGATCGAAGCGGCGGTGGCCCAGATCACCGCCGTTGCGCAGAGCGCCATCCGCAACATGCCGCCCGGCACGCAACCGCCGCTGATCATTCGGTACAACGCAGGCAACGTCCCGATCCTCCAGCTCTCGCTGAGCAGCAAGACGATGCCCGAACAACAACTGTTCGATTACGCGGTGAACTTCATCCGGCCGCAGCTGGTGACCATTCCCGGCGTGCAAATCCCCTACCCCTACGGCGGCAAGCAGCGCCAGATCATGGTGGACCTGGACCCCGAGCGGCTGCACGCCTGGGGCATCTCGCCGGGCGATGTGTCGGCAGCGATCAATGCCCAGAACCTGATCCTGCCCGCGGGCAGCACGAAGATCGGCACGCAGGAGTACCAGGTCCGGCTCAACAGCAGCCCCGAGACGGTCGAGGCGCTCAACGATCTGCCCATCAAGACGGTGAACGGCACCACGGTGTTCATCCGCGACGTGGCGTCGGTCCGCGACGGCTCGACGGTGCAGACCAACGTCGTGCACAGCGACGGTGTGCGCGGCGCGTTGATGTCCATCTACAAGTCGAGCGATGCCTCCACGCTGACGGTGGTGAACGCGATCATGGAAGCGCTGCCCCGGATCCAGGCGACGGTGCCGCCGGACCTGCGGATCACGCCGTCGTTCGATCAGTCGCTATTCGTGCGGGCCGCCGTCGAGGGTGTGATCAAAGAAGCGGCACTGGCGGCCGGCCTGACGGGTTTGATGATCCTGCTGTTCCTGGGCAGTTGGCGAAGCACGCTGGTCGTGGTGATCTCCATTCCGCTGTCGATCCTCGTCTCGATCATCACGCTGTACGCCCTGGGCCAGACGCTCAATGTCATGACGCTGGGCGGCCTGGCGCTGGCGGTGGGCATCCTCGTCGATGACGCCACGGTCGAGATCGAGAACATTCACCGCAACCTCCACCAGGGCAAGCGGCTGGTCCGGGCCATCCTCGACGGCGCGCATCAGATCCTCGTACCGGCGTTCGTCTCGATGCTCTGCATCTGTATCGTGTTCGTGCCGGTGGTCTTCATCGGCGGCGTGGCCAAGTACCTGTTCACGCCGCTGGCGATGGCCGTGGTGTTCGCCATGGTCACCAGTTACCTGCTGAGCCGCACGCTCGTGCCGACCATGGTGCGCTATCTCCTGGCGACCGAAGTCGAACGATACGGCGGCCAACCCGATCCACTGGACCTCGACGACTCGTTGGGGACCGGCGGCTCGCGATGGTTGAGCCAGCGCGGGCGACTCGCGCTGATGGTGGCGGCCGCGCTGGCGGCGGCACTGGTGTTCGCCCTGCTACACGTGCCCCACGATCCGGCGTCCGGATTCTGGGGCCGAGCCCGGGAAATCGGCGGGGCCGTGATCGCCTACCGTCGAACGCTCGGTGGATGGCTGCTGGTGATCGTCGGCGGAGCCGGCCTGCTGTGGGGTATCGATCGCTACGATCTCATCTGGCGCGTCCACGCCGCATTCGACCGACGCTTCGAACAGTTCCGTCGCTTCTACGGCGGGCTTTTGGCATGGGCGTTGTCGCATCGGCCGACGGTGGTGATCGGCTTCCTGACGCTGGTGGCCGGCTCGTGCGGGCTGCTGCTCGGGCGGATCGGAACCGACTTTTTCCCCAGCGTGGATGCCGGGCAGATTCGCCTGCACGTGCGCTGTCCGGCCGGCACACGTCTGGAAGAGACCACGCGTTACGTCGCGCGGGTCACCGACGCCATCCGGGAGATCATCCCGCCACAGGAAATCGCGACCATCCTCGACAACATCGGAATTCCGTACAGTGGCATCAACCTGTCGATGAGCGACGGCACTATGATTTCGCCGGCGGATGGCGAAATCTTCATCTCGCTCACCGAAGAGCACGGCCCGACAGAGGAATACGTGCGGCGATTACGAGCGGAATTGCCCCGGCGGTTCCCGAACGTGACGTTCTTCTTCTCGGCCCCGGACATCGCCACGCAGGTGTTGAACTTCGGCCTGTCCGCCCCCATCGACGTCCAGGTGAGCGGGCCCATCCAGAATGCGGAGGCCAACCGGCGGCTCGCCGGGCGTCTGCGAGACGAACTCGCCCGAATCCCTGGTGCCGTCGACGTGCGGCTGCAACAGGTGGCGCAGACGCCGGACCTGAGGGTCTCGGTCGATCGCGTGATGGCCAGCCAACTGGGGCTCACACAGCGCGACGTGGCCAGCAGCCTGCTTATCTCGCTCAGTTCGAGCATGCAGACGGCGCCCAACTTCTGGCTCAACCCCGCCAACGGCGTGAACTACAACGTCGTGGTCCAGACGCCCCAATACGCGATTCGCTCGCTCAATGACCTCCAGAACACACCGGTGATTCCGGAGGGAACGGCCAACCGCTCGGAATCGACGCAGATCCTCGGCAATCTCGCGGAAGTGAGCCGAGGAGTGTCGGCGACGAACGTCACGCACGCGAGCATCATGCCCTGCTTCAACGTGCTCATGGACGTGCAGGATGCGGATCTGGGATCGGTGTCGCGGGCGGTTCGAGAGGTGATCGACCGTTTCCAGGATCAATTGCCCCGTGGCACGCGGATCACGGTGCGCGGCCAGGCCGAGAGCATGCGCACGTCGTTCAGCGGCCTGGGCTACGGCCTGCTGTTCGCGGTCGTGCTGGTCTACCTGATCATGGTGATCAACTTCCAGTCCTGGCTTGATCCGTTGATCATCCTGATGGCGCTGCCAGGAGCGGCGGCGGGCATCCTCTGGATGCTCTGGGCGACCGACACCAACATCTGCGTGCCCGCCCTGATGGGGGCGATGATGAGCATCGGCGTGGCCACCGCCAACAGCGTTCTCATGATCACGTTCGCCAACGACCAGCGCAAGGTCGGGCATAACGCCCGCGACGCCGCCCTGCTGGCGGGCCTGACGCGGTTGCGGCCGGTGATCATGACGGCTCTGGCCATGATCATCGGCATGCTCCCCATGTCGCTCGGGCTGGGCGAGGGCGGCGAGCAGAACGCCCCGCTCGGGCGGGCGGTGATCGGCGGCCTGATTCTGGCCACGTTCGCGACGTTGATCTTCGTGCCGGTGGTGTACAGCTTGCTTCGCACTCGGCCGCCGCGTACGCACATCGAGGAGGAACTCCGGTGACGAGTCCACCCCTGACCACCGATCGACCGGGTCATGAGCCGTCTCATGCTCCCGCGCGTTCGGCCGAGAACACGACCGCGACCCAGGCTGCGGTCCACGATGCCGCATACGGGCGGGACGGAGAAGCGATCGTTCGCGAGACCGTGCCCACCGATCTGCCGCGGATCGGCGTCGGGGCCGTGTTGCTCCTGGTGGCCGCCCTGCTCTGCCTGCTCGGCGGGTTGTTCGTGCTCGGCTACTTGCCCGCGAAGGCGCGTCACGAGCGAGCGCATGCGACGGCGGCGGCCCTGACCGGCAGTGCTCCCGTAGTAAGCGTCGTGCGGCCTGAGCCCCCGGCCGATTCGACCGAGTTGGTGCTGCCCGCCAACGTCGAGGCCTTCCAACAAACGGCCATCTATCCGCGAGCCAGCGGCTACCTGCATCGTCTGGCGGTCGATATCGGCGATACGGTCGAAGCCAACCAGTTGTTGGCGGAACTCGAGACGCCGGAAACCGATGCGCAGCTCGGCCGGGCTCGAGCCGCCGCCCAACAGGCGGAGGCCAGCCTGGCCAAAGCCGAAGTAGACTTGGCTTTGGCCGAGTCCACGTTCAGGCGTTACGACGAAGTTGCTCAGGCCGGCGGCGTGGCACGGCAGGAGCTGGACGAGAAACGCACACAGGTGGACCAGGCCCGAGCGGGCGTGAACGTGGCCCGGGCCAACCTCGAGGCCGCTCGCGCCGAAATCCAGCATCTCGAGGCGCTCAAGAGCTTCGCCCGGATCACGGCACCGTTCGCCGGCGTGATCACGGCCCGCAACTACGACGTGGGTGCGCTATTATCGCCGAGCAGTGCCCGCCCCTTGTTCCAGATGGAGCAGATCGACACGCTTCGCGTTTTCGTCAACGTGCCACAGACGTCGGCCACCGCCATCGAGCCGGGTCAGAAAGCTGAGCTTCGGGTGAGCAACTATCCCGGCCGAGCGTTCCAAGGCAAGCTCGTGCGATCGGCCGGTTCGATCGATCCGACCACGCGCACGCTTCGGGTGGAGATCCACGTTCCCAACACCGACCGCTTGCTGTACGCCGGCATGTACGGCCAGGTGCGGCTCACGCTCACCAAGAACCGGCACGCCTGGCTGGTGCCCGCCAGCGCGTTGATCTACAACGCCGACGGACTGAGCGTGGCCATCGTCGAAAACGATGCCGTGCACTTCCGCGAGGTGACCGCGGGACGTGATCATGGCACGCGAATCGAGATCCTGGAGGGCCTCACGGGAACCGAGCAGGTGATCACCAATCCCGGCGAACATCTGCTCGAGGGCTTGCCCGTGGAGGTGGTCGCGGCCAAGGACGTGGAGAAGCCGAAGAAGTGAGGCTTGGGACCTGAGACTTGAGGCTTGAGCTATGAGCTGAGGGCTATGAGCCCCACAGTCGGCTGACGGCTGATCGCTGACAGCTGACAGCTGAGTTCATCGGTGCCCATCCGTACCACCCGTGGCTGCAATAATCCGTGCCCATTCGTGTCATCCGTGGTTTGAACGAGTGCGGAGAGGAGTGACAACATCAGTGGTTCAAATGGCGATTGCCGTGCGGACCTGATCGAGCGTGACGCTCTCGATCGGGTCGTCGAGGTCGGCCGGAGCGACGACGGTGACGTGGTCGCCGAGGGGTCGCCAGATGTGCGGATCCGTGGTGCCGAAGACGGCGACGACCGGCAGGCCCAGCGCGGCAGCCAGATGGGTCATCCCGCTGTCGTTACCGACGTACAGGTCGAAGCCGGCCATCTGTTGCCCGGCTTGTGACAGATCCTCTTCAACGAGGAGCGGCTCGTCGCGATCCTGCAGCACGCGGGCTTGATGGAGTTCGGCCGGTCCCAACATCCAGGTCACGTCCACGCCCCGAAGCGTCTCGGCCAGTGCGATGAACCGATCCAATGGCCAGCACTTGGCCTTGCCGCCGCTGCCGGGATGGATGAGGACACGCTGCGGCGGCCACTTGCGGCGGGCCGGCATGTGGATGCGCGCGGGAACGGGATCAGGGATTGGCCAGCCAGCGGCGCGGATATCGGCAGTCCACTGAGCACTGATATGGCGGCGCTGCTCACGGGTGAGCGGTGTCGGCCGAGGGTCGATCGAGACGAGCTGTCCGGAGACTGATGCCGCCAGCCGCCGGTGGATGCCCTCCCGCCGTCCGCTCAGGAAGCTCAACACGTAATCCGCGCCGGCCAGCGTTCGAGCCAGCCGCTCGCTCAGCGGAAGGTCGGCGCAGAACAGACGATACAGCCCCAGTTCCTCGGGCGAGAGCCAGACATCCACCACGCTGCGTCCGGCGGCAAGCCGGGCCGACGGCGCGGTCGCAATCGCCGTGACCGAGTCGGCCTGCAGCGTGTCGCGGGCCGCCTGAATGACCGGCAGCGTCAGAAGAAAGTCGCCGATCGCGCCTTGATGGAGTATGACGAGTGTTGACACTTCCGTTTACTTCTTGCGGGAGGCGTTCCGGCTCCGGTCGGCTTGGTGCAGGATCAGGCCGGTGACCTTGCCCTTCTCGTCCTTGATGAACGTCAACTGAGCATCCACGACGCGGCAGAAGAACTTGGCCGGCGCCTCGGCGAAGACCGGGTAGCGATCCTGGCCGTTCAACTCCGCGTAGAGCTGAGAACCCTCGCGCAAGACATGAAACACTTCGCCGGGAGCGAATTCGTAATCGCCGACGTACTGCTCGAGCTCCTCGGGCGGCACATCGATGACCGGGCGGATCGGCTTCAGTTCCCAGCGGGGCTCGAGCAGGTGCCGGCCGACGTCGTCGATCTCGTGCGTGGAGTTGCACAGAACAACGGCGCCGCACTTGCGATCGGGCCGATAGCCGCACCAACTGCGAAATCCGCCGGTGCTCCCGTTGTGCCAGATGATCTCCGTGTCGAAGCGGGTGAAAACGTGCCAACCGTGAGCGATTTGCAGATCGTCGCCGGCGGCGAAGCGGGGCTGCGTCGTCCGTTCGATGACGGCCGTCAGCTCGGTCGGCTTGGTCCCGATGGCCGCGGCGACGAACGTCGCCATGTCCTCGGCCGTCGAACGCAGCGCGCCGGCGCCGGCCAGGCTGTTGAGGGTCCACGGCAACACCTCCCGATCGCCCGCATGCCCTTTGGCGAACCGGCGGAGTTGATCGGCGTTCAGCGTGATGCGGGTGTCGTTCATGCCCAGCGGCTTGCAGATCCGCGCGACGATAAGTTGCTCGTACGATTGGCCGGTCACTCGCTCCAGCACGTGACCGAGCAAGCCCATGCCGACGTTGGAATACTCGTACTTCGATCCGATCGGGCGTTCGAGCTTGCAGCCGGCGAGGAATGCATAGAGCCGATCGACCGTGTAGTCCGCGTACGGGTCCAGCGGGTTGCGGGGTTCGAAGTTGTCGGGCATTCTCGGCAGGCTGGACGTGTGCGAAACGAGACTCTCGACGGTGATGGGCCGGCCGTCGTACTCCGGGAGCTTGGTGCCGGCCGGCAGATAGCGGCTCACCGGGGCGTCCGGCTGCAGTTTCCCTTCCTGCACGAGTTGCTCGTACACGATGGCCGTGAACACTTTGGTGACCGAACCGATTTCAAAAAGCGTGTGTTGGTCGAGGGGCTGATCGCTGCCCTTGGCCGGCTTGCCGAAGGCGTAAAAGCGAGTCCCCTGCTCGTCGATCAAAGCCACCATCACACCGACGGTCTCGCCGTTGTCGATCCGCTGTCGAATGGCGGATTCCACATCAGACGGCAACGACGTGGCCGCTGCGCTGGTTGCTGGTGAACTTGAACCCAACGCCACGAAATTCGCGAGCAGCATGCAATTCATCCTGTTCATAGCACCGTCCCCTTTCCGACGCGGGGAGCGGGCATCTTGCCCGGCTGATTATGCGCGATCCGAATGTTAATCGCCATGGACAAGAGCCCACAAACGACGTGTCCACTTTTCAAGCTGAGGACGGCTTCGCCGCCCTCAGCTTGAAAAGTAAAGAGATTTGACGCGGCTCCGATCCCGTGGGCTCACGCCCACGGCTACTGACTTTCGCGCCCTTTCAGGGCGAGAGCATGGCCTTGTGGGCCCACGGGCGTCTCGCCGCCTCGATCAGGCGGGCGGGACGGCCGGGCTCCAAGTCGATCATTCTTTGATCAACAGCGGTCCGTAGGCGTCGGGCCGGCGGTGGTGCTTGCCGTAGATGCCGCGGTTCCTGTGTTCGCGCAACGCCTGCAGATCGAGGTCGGCGACGAGGATTTCCTCATCTTGCCCGCCAAGCTGCAGCACGTCACCGGTGGGTGCGATGATCATGCCGTGGCCGCGGAAGTCGGGGCCTCCCCAGTTGGCCATGGCGATGTACAGCTCGTTTTCATATGCCCGCACGCGAAGTTGATCGCGATGAATCGGAAAGATGCACGTGCAAGGGGTGGCCTGCGGCACGGCGATGATATCGGCCCCCAGTGCCATCAGACACCGGGCGGCTTCGGGCACCTCGCGATCGTAGCAGATCATGATACCCAGATTGAACTCGATCCCGCGGATGCGGCAGGGCCAGACGTGGAACTTGTCGCCGTTGGTCCAGCCCATCTGCGACTCGTACTTGTTGATGTGGACCTTGCTATAGGTGCCTTCAATCTTGCCCTCGGGCGAGAGCAGCACGGCAGAGTTGTAGTAGCGATCGCCGCGACGTTCGTGCAATCCCCAGACGATGTAGACCTTCAGTTCCGCGGCCAAGCGGGCAAAGTGCTCGACGGACGGGCCGGGCACGCGCTCCGCCATGGCACGGCTCTGTTCGAGCGTGAGGCCCTTCGAGCCCGGCGAGGCATAGCCGGTCAGCGTGCACTCGGGCAGCACGATCAGTTCGGCCCCCTTGGTGAGGACAGCCTCGCGCACGAGGCGATCGGCCCGCGCGATGTTGGCCTGGGGATCGCCGGTGGCGGGCAGCATCTGAATGCACGCGGTACGGACGGCGTGCGGCGATTTGTTCGACGGCGACAACGCTTTGCCTCCCTCCTGCGGAGCCGACTCGCCGACGCGGCGAAGCCAGATCTTGTGCAGTCCCATGAGTTGCGTGCCCGCGATCGAGATCGGCCGGCACTCGAGCCAGGCCGGTCCGGCCGCCAACTCGAGCGTGCCGACGGTGACCGGCGGGCAATAGATGTCATTGCCGCCAGTGGATCGCACGGTTCCTTCGCAGCTCGAGTCACCCACCACAAAACGGAAGCGCGAGCCTTCCTCGCCAGGCGGGCAGGAGTACGAGATCGTGACTTCATACTTGCCGGCCTGCGTGACGTCGATTTTCCAACGGACGTAATCCTGCACCTGCGTCCAATCGGCGATGTAGTCACGGTGGTAACGTCGATGTCTGGGCTTGACTTTGCTGCCGACCGCTTCGCCCCAGACCACATCGATTTCGACGGGATTCTCATCGTCGCGCCCCACCTCGATGGGCACCCGCTCGTAATCGCGGCCCGCGGTGACCTCGGCGAACCAGCGTTCAAACTCGGCCCGCAGTTCGCGGACCACATCGGGATGCTCGGCCGCCAGGTCATGCTCCTCCCCGGGATCGGTTTGGAGATCGAACAGTTGGCCGTTGACCAGTTTGTACCGCGGCCCGTGGATCGCCCATTCCTTGTTCGGGTCCGGACGAGTTCGGCTCCACTGGTGGTAGAGGTACTTGTGCGGACTGGGCCCCCCGCCGTTGCGGATGAGCGGCAGGATGCTACGGCCGTCGATCGGGCGATCATTCGGCACGTCCGCGCCGATCAGCTCGCACAACGTGGGCAGCAGGTCGATATGCTGAGCCATGGCCTCGACGCGGACGCCGCTGGGGAAGTGCCCAGGCCAGCGAACCAGGAGCGGCGAACGGATACCGCCCTCCCAGACGGTGCCCTTCTGGCCGCGTAGGCCCGCGTTGTAATAGCTGCTCACGCCGCCGTTGTCGCTGAGGAAGATAACGACGGTCTTCTCGGCAAGCCCGGTTTCATCCAGCGTGGCCAAGAGGCGCCCCACGTTGGCATCGACGCGCTCAACCATGCCGTATATACGAGCCTGCCGGAGCGGCAGCCCCTTGGCGAGATACTTGTTGATGTTTTCGTCGGGCACCAGATGCGGGCTGTGCACCGCATTGTAGGGAACGTACATGAAGAACGGCCGGTCGCGGTTGGCCCGCACGAATTCGATGGCTGCATCGGTGAGAACGTCAGTCACGTAGCCAGCAGTGGTCGCCCGCTCGCGGTTGCGGAACAATTCATCGGAATCGTCGTAGCGGTTGATATACCCGTACTGCCAGAAGCCGAAGAACTCGTCAAAGCCGCGATTGTTGGGGTGATACCGCATGTACCGCCCGAGGTGCCACTTGCCGAACAGCCCCGTGCGGTAGCCGGCCTGCTGAAAGATCTGGCCCAGCGTGATTTCCCGTTCGTCCAGCGTGTCCCGGCCCATGTAGGTGTCGATGGCACCCGTGCGTTGGAAGTGCCGGCCGGTCATCAAGCTGGCCCGCGTGGGAGTGCACACGGGCGAGCAGTAGAACCGCGTGAAGAACACACCCGTGGTGGCCAGACGGTCGAGGTTGGGCGTCTCGATCACCGGGTTGCCGGTGACCCCCAGGTCCCACCAGCCCTGGTCGTCGGTCATGATGAGCACGACGTTGGGACGCTCGCGGGCGGCACGTGCGACGCTGGCGGGGCAGACGACCAAGACCGCCAGGATGCACGCGAAACGACAATACATCCTCACCTTTGATCTCCTCTCGTTCACAACGTCTCACGATGCCGCGTTCAGGCGATCCAGGCACTCGATGCACAGGATGAGCGCGCGCGGCAGGTGGAACGGGTCCTTCACGGGCAACGCGACGGTCTGCGTGAAGGGCCGACCCTGCCGATCGAGCTTCTGATACCACTCGCCGTGTTCCGGCACGGGGAAGTGGGCGTAGCTCCACGCCCGGATCCGCTCGTGCCAATCGAGGCACCACGGCTGGCGGCTGTGCTCGTGAGCCAGGAGGGTGGCGTAAAGACACTCGGTGTGCGGCCACCAAAGCTTGGTGTCGGCGAACGGCCAGCCGACCTCGGGACGCCGCTGGGCATCGACGGCGTAGAACAGGCCGCCGAACTCGCGGTCCCAGCCAATCTCCAGATGCCGCCGGATGACTTCGCACGCACGATCAAGCGTCTCGGTGTCGCCGCGGTCGCGGGCGATGTGCATCTGGAACCACATGGACTCAATGGCGTGACCGGGGATAACGGCCGTTCCGCGCGGGGGCGGAAACTCGCTGCCGTCCGCCTGAAGCCACTCGACCACGTAGCCGTGCGGCCGCAGGAACAGGTCCATCACCCGCCGATGATGGCGGGTCGCCTCCCGCTCGATGTCGCGGTCGCCGGTCACGGCGGCGAGGTTGTGAAACACGTCAGAGAACAGCATGCTCAGACCGTGAGCCTGGGCGTCGCGGGCGGGCGGCTCGGGATATGGATACATGGGCGGCAGTTCGCGCCCGGCCAGCGCGGCTTGGACGGCGTGAAACGTGCGCATGGCCGTATCGAGCAGTGCGTCGTCATGCGTGGCCTTCCACAGTTCGACGAGACCCGAGATGACGAAGCCGTCGTTGAAGATGCTCTCATAGCCGCGTTTGACCTGGCCGTCGGCGTCCATGAGCATCGGCCAGTGGCCGTTGTCGAGCGGCCCGTGCGCATTCACGAACGTGAAAATACGCCGAGCGGCGTCGAGCCACCCGGGCCGCCGCTCGATGGTGTTGTAGAGCTTGCTGAAGACGTACACGGCCCGCCACTGCGACCAGCCCCAGCGATCGCGGCTGACCACCACGCCGTCGTCGCCGATGCAGGAGTTGATCCCCCCTGCCGGGTCGAGTGCGTGGCGCTGCCACCAGGGAACGATGTCGTCGAGCAGTGTGCGGGCGTAAAGATCGCGAAGTCGTTTCAGATCCATGACGAATAGTCCAAGATGTCTGCTGGTCGTTCTCGTCCTTTATCGAACAGAACCGCGGGGCTGGAACCCCGCGGCTCGTTTCGCACATTCACACCTTAATACTTTCGCACGGTCTGACAACTTCGCGCCAGTGCGCTATGACGTGCGGGGAATCTGAGCGCGGCACTCGTAGACCTTGGCGAACGCGTCGGCGAGCTTGCCGATGCCGGCGGCATCGGTCAGGAACACGTCGTGAAGCATGAACGTGGCCTCGCTGTTGCAGGCGCGCTCGGTGTAGGGGCAGCGCTCGGCGTACTGGCGGAAGTCGGGAAACTTGTCCACGCCGAAGGCGAACGCGCGATGGCCCATGGTCTGCTGGATGTTGAGGAACAGCGGGTTCATGTAGTTGGCCCAGCCGTAGCCGATGCTGATGGGCACGCCCTCGGCCTGGAGTGCTTTGACGAAGTCGTTGCGATGCACACCGTCCCAGCCCTCGCCGGTGAAGCGCGTGACGATGACCGACAAGCAGCGTTGCGTGCCTTCGGGATGGAGCGTGCGGAGCTTCAGGCCGGGGATGCCGCGGATCTTGGCCGCGAACGCCTCGTAGTTCTGGCGGCGCAACTCGCATTGGGCGGGCAGACGGCGAAGCTGGCCACGAAGGATGGCCCCCTGCCACTCGGTCATGCGGCAGTTCGTGCCGCTGGCGTGGTGCTCATACCAGACGCCCGTCTTGATGCGGCCGCAGTTGCGGTAGCCCCAAAGCTTCTCGGCGAGGGCGTCGTTCTGCGTGGTCGCTACCCCGCCTTCGCCCGAGCTCATGACCTTGGAAGCCTGGAAACTGAACGTGCCCACGTCGCCGATGCTGCCGGCGGCCTGGTTACCGCGGATGATGGCACCGGCGGCCTGGCAGGCGTCTTCGATCACCACCAGGTTGTGCTTGCGGGCGATGGCCATGATAGCGTCCATGTCGCAGAGCTCGCCGCCGAAGTGCACAACGAGGATGGCACGGGTCTTGGGCGTGATGGCCTCCTCGATGCGGGCGGGGTCGATGTTGTACGTCTCGGGGTGAATGTCCACATAGACGGGCAACGCACAGACGCTGAGGATGGCCGACGACGTGGCGATGAACGTGTAGCCGGTGGTGATGACCTCGTCGCCCGGGCCGATGTCGCAGGCTCGCAGCGCGATCTCGAGCGCATCGGTGCCGCTGGTTACGCCGAAAGCGTGCTTGACGTAATGGGCGGCCGCGAACTCGCGTTCAAAGCGTTCGACCTGCCCCATGTCATCCGTAACCCTGCCGTCGGGCCGGGGCCCCCCGCCGTAGGCGTACAGCCACCACTTGCCACTATGCAGCACGTCGAGCAGCGCCTTTTCGTCCTGCTCGTCGAAAACCGGCCACTTGGCCAAGGGTCCGTCGATGGTCTTGGAACCGCCGTTGAGAGCAAGCTTCTGCATGTGTGGGTCCTCCCGGATTTGAGCCCGCATGCTACCACACGGACGGTAGTGATGCCATAGGAACTGTGAGCGATGAGCCGGACCGGGCTGTGGGGCATGTCCCGAGAATAGTTGAAAAAGAGCGGTTCTCCTATGGAGTTTGCCACGGTGGTAAACTCCGCTTCGACAGTAAATTAAGCAAGGAGAACCGCAATGAGAGCAACGTACCGAAGAAAGGTGGCCAAGTCCAGCATCGGCGCTGAGCCTGAGATCATCGGCCGGGAGGACGCGTTGCGCGGACGGGTGGCGGTGGAACTGCCAGTGTCACTGGCGGAGGTGGTTCAGCGAGTCAGCGAGGAGATCGGGATTTGTTTCACACGTCAATGAGACATTTCGGGGGTGTCCGTTAGGCTACGGTCGGCTCCCTCCAGGGCAGCAGGCGGGAACGATAGATCGTGGCGCCGATTTTCATAATGCACGGACAGTCGGAGGCAGTGAACGCCATCCTGGGCGTCACCAGCCGCTATTGTCCGCGCCAACCACAGCCCGAGTCAATGGGCGAGGCGAAACAACCGCCTCGCGAGGCTGCGGGAGTTGTCCGGGGCAAATCAGCGCCCCGGCGGCGGACCGGCCTGCCGAATACGCCGGTCCGCCGATGGATGCGTGGCCACCGGATCGCTGGAAGTAAGCCCAGTCGACCGCCACGGCCACCTCGCCTCCGCCTAGCCGCCGAACCACGCCTGGCCTGACTCCCAATCAACCATGCGGCTCATTCAGTGGACGCGATAGTCTGAAGGTCAGGCTGCGTCGCTCACGGCCCGAAGTGGAGAATGACTCCACCCTCACCAACGGCAAAGACGTCCTCGTCACTGCTGCCCCATACGCCATAGAACTTGACGCTAATGGGTAGGTTCATGGGCTGCCAAGTCGAGCCATCGAAATGGACGATCTTGTTGGTACCCACGGCGAAGGCACTGTTGGGGCCGCTGCTCCATACGGCATTGAGTCCGCTGGGGCCATCCATTCTCGTCCATCTCGTGCCATTGTAATGGGCGATGCCATCACCCACTACATAGACGTCAGTTGGCCCGCTGCCGCCAATTCCTCGGCATTGCATGCCGGGGTTGTATACCGACGTCCAGCTATCGCCATCGAAATGCTCAATGGCATTGCTTCCGCTCGCACCGTAAACATCATTGTAACTTGTGCCCCAGATGGCATGAAAGGGAGAGAAGCTTGTACGAATAG